>ENA-OOWX01000040-OOWX01000040.1-human-gut-metagenome-genome-assembly--contig:-NODE-40-length-75566-cov-12.261128_pt1 | contig 75566 bp, 38 predicted proteins | sample MGYA00241583_ERZ501335 | MGnify/ENA primary metagenome ERZ501335 (study PRJEB25962, sample SAMEA2042731) | human gut metagenome | biome: human gut; feature: human-associated habitat; material: faeces...
AGAGCGCATGATTCATAATCATGAGGTCCCCGGTTCAATCCCGGGTCCCGCTACACAAAACAAGGTATTTATGAGTTTGTTTCATGGATGTCTTGTTTTTCTTTTATTTTATGTGGACTTATTTTTCTTCTCATAAAGAATCACATTTGAATAATTTTATGTAGATTTGCTACTCATATCAATCAAAGTTGTAACTTTTGCTGAATTATGAAAAACGCATTCTATATGGAAGGGAATTTATGGCTATATAGATTATATCTTTGGGTGGCAATTTTATTATGGCTACCTGTATCTTTACCGGCCGTTGACCTTCCGAATTTAACTTTTCGTACTATTACTATTTCAGACGGCCTGTCTAACAATATTATTAATACTATTTATAAAGATAAAAGAGGCTTTACTTGGTTGGGCACCCAGACCGGATTAGATCGTTTTGACGGTATCAATGTGAAAAGTTTTCTTCAGTTTTCAGGACGTACCATTTTTTCCATAGCCGAAACAGATTCTGTTTATTTGTGGGTGGGTACAGATAAAGGATTATGGAGACTTGATAGGAAAACAGACCAAGTGAAATTGGTCACTTTGGATACAAAGTCGTTGGAAGTTAGATCAGTATTTGTAAGCCAGACAGGGCGATTACTGGTTGGAACAACTCACGGACTTTTTATCTATCAGGAGAATACTTTCAGGAAGGTGCTTTTCGGATCAAATGCTTTGTCTTCTACTAATTTTCTCACTGGCATTGTTGAAGGACATAAAGATACTTTTTGGCTGACTTCACAAGGTGGTTTGATAGAATATAATATTGTAACTGGTCAATCGGAAGTCTATACATATCAGGGTGATGAGAGGTTTGTTAATTATTTTTCTTGTCTGACTCTTTTAAAAGAAAAGCTATATTTAGGAACAGCCGGCAATGGTATGCTTGTTTTTGATATCGGTAAGACGGCTTTTTCTATTTGTCCTGAAGTGGAAAATGGATATATAAAAAGTATCATTGCTGTTAATGATGAGATATGGGTGGGAACAAATGGAAGCGGTATTAGAATAATCAGTGCGTCTACAGGAAAAGAGTTGTCGGCTATAGAGCATACTTCGAATGCGGATGCTATTTGTTCTAATGCAGTTTATTCTTTGTTGAAAGAGGATGATATGCTTTTTGTAGGTACTTACATGGGCGGATTAAGTTATACTCCGGCTCATGGAAGTTTCTTTTCTGTTTATTCTTATCCAGAGCTTTTTAATTCTTATAATATGAATGTACGTGCTTTTTGGGTGGATGCAGATGGGAAAAAAGTAATAGGCACGCGTGACGGACTTTATTATATTTCTGAAATGGAACGAAGGATAAGGCATTATACACACCGGAATTCCATTTTGCGTTCGGATATAATTTTGTCTGTAAAACCTTTCAATCGGGATTTTTTAATTGGAACTTATGGAGGGGGCTTGTACTTGCTTCACAGGAATACGGGTGAACTTTCCTTTCTTCAATCAGATCAATGTTTTATGCAAGGGTCATTTAATGGATATGAAAGGGATGTAAATAATAAATTATGGATCGGCAGTTCCAAAGGTGTGTATGTATATGATCATTTGACAGGGGAATATGAGGTTTATAACAGTCGTAATTCTTCTTTGTCGGTTAATTCTGTTTTTTCATTGAAGGCAGATTCGAAGGGCAGGATGTGGCTGGGCACGGGAGGAGCCGTTTTTATGTATGATAGGGTTGATGGAGTATTTAAATCGGATGTTTTTCCGGAACATGTTTTGCCATATACTAAAAGTGTACGGTTCATTTATGAGGATAAAAAGAAGAATTTGTGGTTTTGTGATGATAAGGAGGGGGTGGTTAAGGTAGATGAGTCTTTTACGACATTTGAACACATCACGATCAATGATTTCTTACCGAATAATTCTGTGATGAGCATAGTGGAAGATCCTAAGAATGGCGGATTATGGTTTGCTACTCAGAGGGGGTTACTATATATAAAGGAAGAGGAAAATTATCATAAGATTTTTTCGTTATACGATGGCATTCCCGGATATATTTTTAATTCTCCGGTACAGATAACGGATGATAATACGGTTTGGTGGGGAAATGAACGAGGATTGGTCTGTTATGATGCAGTAAAGAGCTGGAGTGAGATAGGAACAAAAAAGGTCCAGCCTCCCGTGATTACTTCCATTTCAGTCGCAGGCAAACCTTTGTGCCCGGGAGAGACATTAATGCCCGTTTCTGCTCCATTTATAGATGAGGTGTTTCTGTCTGTAAATGATAATAATATTTCATTCACTTTCTCAGCCTTGAATTATGCAGTGGAGAATACGGATTTATACGAGTATTGTTTGGAAGAATATGATAAGGAATGGAAAACTTTGATGAAAGGAAATCAGGTTTCTTATACAGAACTTCCTGTTGGCGATTATATGTTTAGGGTCAGGGCGGCTTCCAATCCTGCAGCAATAAAAGCGGTAAGGGTGGTTGTTGCCGGAAATACGCCTTTTATAAGATGGATTGTGGTGTTAAGTGTAGTCGTTTGTTGTATTCTTATTTATTTTTACTCCGGGTTATTGGGGAAGTATCGCACAATGAAGGAATATATAAATAAAAAGACGGAACCATCCGAAGAAAACCGGAAAGAAAAATATCAAAAATCAAGGATGGAAGAGAAAACGGCCATGCTCATTATTGGGAAACTGAATGAGTGTATGGAAAAAGATCGGTTATATTTGAATCCTGATTTAAAGTTGCAGGATGTGGCAAAAGTGGTGAAATGTAATACTGGAGAGTTGTCCCAAGTGCTGAATATGTTTATGAATATTGGTTTCACGGATTATGTTAATAAATATAGGATAGACGAATTCATAAAAAGAATACAGGATAAGTCTGCCTCCAGATATACCTTGGTTTCTTTGTCGGAACAATGTGGTTTCAGTTCCCGTACTTCTTTTTTTCGTTCGTTTAAGAAGTTTAAGGGAATGTCACCTGCCGAATATATAAAGGAACATGGGATATTTATAAAGTAGCGTTTGGAATAGGGGTGTTACTCTAGTGATTGGATAGAAGAAGAGAGTTTCATATTTTTTTGAAACTCTCTTTCTTGTTGTGTAATTTGTTGATTCATAGTGCTGTATGGTCTTTTTTGTTTCATCTAGTAGGTTGGGATTAATCCTACTTTACAAGATGGTTGAAAAGACATTTCAGTTTCTAATTTTGCTGATAGAAAAATATTTTTATCCATTAAAGAAACTGATACGATTATGAAAAGCAGAACTTTTTTTACTCTTGTTTTTATCTTTTTAGTTAGCATAGGATGTTTTTCGTGTAAAACGACTGTTACTGATGATTTTCCTGTTGATTCGGAAATTGCGTATTGCCGGTCTCAGGCTATGCGGACGCTGGTTTCTATTCCTTCGTTAGATAAAATTCCTAATTCTATGGATTTAGATAGTATTAAATGGCGTTATACACAGGTAGGCTCTTGGACTTGTGGATTTTGGCCTGGTATCCTTTGGTATTTATATGAGGATACTAAGGATAATATGTGGAGGGAAGCAGCAGGAAAAGTAACCGATATGATTGCTCCCTTGGCTTACAGGAAAGCAAAGAGTCATGATTCCGGTTTTATTATGATGTGTAGTTTGGGCAACGGTTATCGTTTGACAGGAAAACCGGAATATAAGGAAGGATTGCTGCATGCCGCAGATTCTTTGGCTATGCTTTATAATCCTGTTGTGGGTACTATTTTATCTTGGCCTGGAATGGTGAAAAAGGAAAACTGGCCGCACAATACTATTATTGATAATATGATGAATTTGGAACTTTTGTTTTGGGCTGCGCGGAATGGAGGGGGGCAGTATTTGTATGACATTGCCTGTAAACATGCGGAAACGACTATGAAACATCAATTCCGTAAAGATTATTCATGTTATCATGTAGCGGTGTATGATACGCTGGATGGTCATTTTATAAAAGGAGTTACCCATCAAGGATTGAGTGATGATTCTATGTGGGCCCGTGGACAGGCATGGGCTATTTATGGATATACCATGGTATATCGTGAAACACATGATGTGCGTTTTTTGGATTTTGCTCGGAAGGTAGCGGATGTCTATTTGTCCCGTCTTCCTGAGGACATGATTCCTTATTGGGATTTTAATGCTCCGGAATTATCCTCAGGTGAACCGAAAGATGCATCGGCTTCTGCCATAACAGCCTCTGCTTTATTGGAACTTTCTACCTATATAAATGATAGTGATTCTGCATTTTTCTATCGGAATAAGGCTGTGGAAATGCTTCAGATACTATCCTCTCCGGCATACCAGGCTCGAAATAAAAAAGATGCTTTTTTATTGCATTCGGTTGGGCACATGAACAAGGGATGGGAAGTTGATGCTTCTATTAGTTATGCAGATTACTATTATTTGGAAGCATTGGTACGATTGAAACGTTTGAAAGAGAAACAATCTGTTTTGGCTAATTTATAAAACCATTGTTAATCCATCTATATTATGAATACACAATCTGTTAATACCAGTCTTTATCAAAAAGGGGATATCTCCTTGGAGAGAATTTATGGAAAATATAGGAATAGTTTTATTAGATATGCCGGAAAAGTGCTATCTGATGAATTTTATGCGGAAGATGTAGTGCAGGATGTATTTACAAGATTGTTTCAGCAAACAAATTATTTTGTGTCTGAAATGGCTGCATTAAAATGTATTTATATTGCTATCTATAATCGTAGTATTGATATGTTGCGTCATAAACAGATTGTGCAGCATTATGAAACTGCACATAGTGATAAAAAAAGGGAAGAAGTCAGTATTGGTGAATATAATGAGTTGCTTACTAAAGAATTTTTTATAATAGTTGAAAATGGAATAGATACTTTACCACCTAAATGTAAACAGATATTTGTAATGAAAAGTAGAAAATCACTTTCGAATTCAGAAATAAGTAATCTTTTAGGTCTGTCTCTTCGTACGGTTGAAAACCAGGTTTATATTGCCCGTAATGTATTACAAAAATATATTGACTCTTATTTATGCTCTTAAATTGATGATAATATGAAAAGACTATTTTTAGGAATTTTAGCAATATGTTGGGTTATTGGTGTGAAGGCGCAAGAAGTGTTCTCACCTGATGGTAAAATTAATGTGCGATTCTTCTTGTCGGAAAAAGTATCAACAGGAAATCAGAGAATGTATCCCGAGGGGACTCCTTATTATGAAGTTTTATATGATAAACATTCGTTTTTACTTCCATCACGCATGGGGTTCGATTTACTTGGAACGGCTGAAATGAAACATTATTTTAAAGTCTCTGATATTGAATATGCCGAACATAATTTTGTTTGGAAACCCTGCTATGGTGAGAAGCAAGAATATCCCGATAAGTATAGGGAGATGAAGGTCATGTTGGAAGAAACATTGTATCCATATAGGAAATTGTATGTCATCTTTCGCACTTATAATGAGGGAATAGCTTTTAGATATGAGATACCTTATCAGAGTGGCTTTGAAAAAGTGGTAATTGACAAGGAACTTACCGAATTTGCTTTTCCCAAAAACACTTCGGTATGGGAGTCTCATGGGCATGAAGGCAAATATTATAAAGTATATCCTTTTGAAGTAAAAACGGATTGTGAACTTCCATTGACATGTCAAACTCCGCAGGGAGTTTATGGTGCTATAATGGAAGCTGGGAATAACCATTATCCACGTGCTTACTTGGAGGCTCCTTATAGGAAGGAGGATATTTTACGCATCTCTTTACGGGGTGAAGCTAAGGGAGAAAGAGGAATGGTCACTGCGTGGCGTGTTATAAGTTTGGCTGATGAGCCGGGTAAACTAATGGAACAGAATTATTTGTTGTATAATTTGAATGAATCTTGCAAATTGGCGGATACTTCTTGGATAAAGCCGGGAACAGCTATGAGGGAAACGACAATTTCAACCCCGGAGTGTTTGAAGATGATTGATTATTGTGCATCAATGGGGATATCATATATGATTTTGGATTGGGGATGGTACGGTTTGGCAAATAGTCATAAATCCGATCCTTCCATTGTTAATGTGACCAACCCTGCAACCGGACAGCCGATACCTAGACATCCGGGATTGGATTTGCCAAAAGTTATTAACTATGGAAAAGAAAAAGGAGTTGGTTTGTTCTTATATGTCAATCGCCAGGGCTTGGAACGTTATGCGGATAAAATATTTCCTCTTTATCAAAAATGGGGAATAAAAGGGATAAAACCCGGTTTTGTGAATGTTGGGAATCAGGAATGGCAAGAATGGATAGAAAGTATAGTGGCTAAAGCTGCAAAATATAATCTGCTGGTAGATATTCACGATGCTTACCGTCCGAATGGTTTTAGTCGTACTTATCCCAATTTGTTGACACAAGAAGGAATACATGGCAATGAACAAGTTCCTAATGCAGACCATAATACAATGCTGCCGTTTACTCGTTTTACCATTGGTGCCGGAGATTATACGCCCGGATATACTCGTAAGGATTTACAAACAACCTTTGCCCATCGTTTAGCTTTACCTGTCATTTATTATAGTCCGGCTCAATTTCTGTTCTGGAATGAAAAACTTACCGATGAACATAAACGACCGGAATTGGACTTTTGGAAGAATATTCCCACGGTGTGGCAAGATACAAAGTTCTTGCTTGGGGAAATAGGAGAGTATGCTGTTGTCGCACGCCGTTCGGGAACAACTTGGTATGTGGGAGGAATAACCAATACCAACGCACGCTGTTTGCAATTAGATTGTTCGTTTCTTTCTTCTGATAAAAAGTATATAGCGACAATTTACACTGATGATGTTGAAGTTCCTGGAAAAATAAAAATTACGACTCGAAAAATCACCTTAAAAACAAAACTTAGTTTTATGTTACAACGTTCAGGAGGTTTTTCTTTGAAAATAATGGAGTTATAAATTATAATACTTATGAAAAAATACATCTTATTCTATTTGTTGTTTTGCCTGTCAGTGGGAGGTTGGGCAAAAGACTTTGTCCATCCCGGCATTTTGCATTCGTCGGAAGCTTTGAGGCGTATTGCTGGCTTGGTGAAAAATGATGTTAATCCTTCGATGGGTTCTTTTAATAAATTGAAGGCTGAACCGGAGGCTTCTTATCATTATTGTATCCAGGGGCCTTTCCGCTTTATCAGTAGGAGTGGTGAATACGGATATACTAAATCTCCTTGTGAGGATGACTTTAACGCAGCTTATTATAATGCTATCATGTGGAATATTACGAAAGATAGGCGGCACGCTGATAAAGCAATGGAAATTATCCGGAATTATGCAGCAACATTAGAAAAAATATTTCCAATGGATGCACCTCTTTGTGCTGGTCTGCAAGGATTCATATTAGTGAATGCTGCAGAGATAATGCGTTATACTTATGTGGAAGAGCATAATGAGAATGGTTGGACATATAAGGATACTGAACAGACAGAAGACATGTTCAGGAATGTATTTCTTCCTATATTGTCAGAGTTCTATAAAACGAAACCTTACACCAATGGTAATTGGGGAATAGCTGTAACGAAAGCTCAGATAGGTATTTCCGTATTTTTAAATGATACAAAACTTTATGATGATGCTCTTGATTTCTTTTATCATGGAAAAGATAATGGTACTTTACCTAATTATGTAGCAGAAACAGGGCAAATACAAGAAAGTGGTCGGGATCAAGCACATTGTATGCTTGGTATAGGTTGTTTGGCTGAAATAGCAGAAGTGGCTTGGAACCAAGGAGATGATTTATATGGAGCCTTGGATAATAGGATTATGAAGGGGTGTGAATATTTATCAAAGTCTAATTTAGGATATGATGTGCCTTTCCATGTGTGGAAAGATTTGACAGGAAAATATTCTAATTGGCAGTCTTTGGGGCAGGCCAGTATGGGAGAGTTCAGAGCTGTGTTTGAATTACCCTATAATCATTATGTGGAACGGAAAAAGATGGAGATGCCATATACTAAAATGGTATTGAATCGTATCCGTCCTGAAGGAGCCGGATTTACCTGTGATAATCCCGGATTCGGAACTTTATTGTTCTATTTGGGAAAGGATGAGGAACGAGAACGAAAAGGTCGGATAAATGAAAACTTGAAAGAGAATTTATTCGGATGGCATTTTGCAGCAGCTTCATTAAAATTAAAAGGTGATAAGATGATGTTGATGTCTTCAGGTATATCCTGTAAAAAAAAGGGGATCATGTATGATGCTGGATCTTATCCCTATATTGCAATAAAAATATCTCATTTGCCTAAAAATCATAATAAAAACTGGTTTGCTCTGAGCTATAACGTGATGAGTGCTCCTGAGTTTTGGGTGTTTGGAGAGTCGGACGCTCAAATAATGGATGGGAATATATATGTGTTTAGTATTCACGGAGCAAAATCTAATAATGGAACAGAATTCTCAAAACGCCTTACTAACGTAACTTTATTAATGGATTTTGGTGAAACCGGAGGTGAAGGGGTAGATGTGGAATGGATTCGTTCGGTAGCGGATTTGGAGTTTTAATGCCGATAAGGTATAAAAAATAGGTTTTTGATTTGAGTGAAGAGGGAAGTCTTTTCGTTTAAGAAACAAGAGCGGCATAATGTTATAAACTTTAATATTTTAGTATTATGAACAACAAAGACAAATTTTTGATGTTTCTATCGTTGATCTGCTTGCCATTTGGTGAATTGGCTGCAGAGCAAATTGGAAACATGGAGGTATTTCCAATAAATCAGGAGATACAGCAAAATGTAAAAATCACAGGTCGTGTGATTGATGCTGGTGGAGAAGCGATTATAGGAGCTTCCATTGTGGAAAAAGGGACTACTAATGGCACTATTACGGATTTTGATGGAAATTTCACTTTGAATGTAAGGACGAATGCAAAGTTGGTTGTATCGTATGTAGGATATGTTACTCAAGAAGTTATGGTAACCCCTAATAAAGAGTTGAACATCGTATTAAAGGAGGATGCCGAAACATTGGATGAAGTTGTTGTCATAGGTTATGGATCTGTTAAAAAATCAGACTTAACGGGTGCTGTTGCTTCAGTTTCTACAAAAGATTTAATACGGAGTGGTAATACGGATGCGGTAGGGGCTTTGCAGGGAGCTATGTCAGGTGTACAGATTTCACGTTCCAGCAGCAAACCGGGAAGTGAATATAATATCTTAATCCGCGGATTAAACACAATCAGTGGCAGTACTTCCCCTTTGGTGGTTATTGACGGTGTTCAAGGCGCATCACTTTCCAATGTAAATCCGGATGATATTGAACGTATTGATATCTTAAAAGATGCTTCTTCTACAGCTATTTATGGTTCACGTGCATCAAACGGAGTTGTATTGGTTACTACAAAACGAGGGAAAAAAGGTACTGCAAAAATCAATTACAGTGGTTATGTCGGTTTTCGTAAATATACAAATCTTCCGGATATGATGTCAGGCGATGAATATGTACAGTTGGCTCGTGAGTCGGTTCGTGCGTCAAATAATAATGTCTATAAGTCTGATAGCGAGATTTTTACTTCTTCCGAATTGAAGGCTATTGAAAACAATAATTATTTTGATTGGTTGGATGCTGTCACCCATACGGCTTTGATGACCAATCATACGGTTTCTGCTGCGGGAGGTAATGAAGTGACTACTTATGCTATTTCAGCAGGTTATTATTATGAGGATGGCATGGTGGATCCCGAAGAATATTCACGTTATAACTTGCGTGCGGCTGTCGATATACAACCGAAAGATTATTTAAAATTTGGAATTAATCTGTATGGAGCACATACAGTACGTAATACGGGTACGGGTATTTTGACTACAGCTATGAGAATGCGACCTACCTATCACCCAACTAATTTGGTTACCGGGGAAGAGGAAACTAAATATTCTAACGGTCGATATAATCCCTTACTTACACAAAAGAATGCGACAAATAAAAATAAGAATTATAATATGATGGGTAACCTTTATTTAGAGATTCTCCCGGTAAAGAATCTTTCTTTAAAGACTACTTTCTCTCCCAATATACGTTTTTATGATGTCGGACAGTATCTTGGATCTTATACAGAAAATCGTGGTGGGAATTTGGCAAATAGTAATTATGCAAAAAATAGTTATACCAATTGGATGTGGGATAATCAGATTAGCTACCGTTTTGAGAAGAAAGAGCATCGTTTTGATGTGATGGGAGTTTTTTCAATGGTGCAAAATCAAGATGAATTGTTAAAAGGCATTGGCAATGAACTTTCATACAATTCATTATGGTATAATTTACAGGGAGGTACTACTAATAATTCGACTTCCGGATATACAAAAACCAGTTTGATGTCCTATTTAGCCCGAGCTAATTACTCGTTTCGTGATAACTATTTTGTAACGGCAAGCATTCGTTTTGACGGTTCTTCAAAGTTAGCTAAAGGTAATAAATGGGGTGCCTTTCCTTCGGCTGCTTTGGCATGGCGTTTGTCCGGTGAAGAATTCTTAAAAAAATGTTGAATGGCTTGATAACTTAAAAGTCCGTTTAAGTTATGGTCAAACAGGTAATGATAACGTAAAAGCTTATCAGACTGAAGGGGCTACTAGTGCCGTTAATTATTATATATTTGGTACGACGGATGCGCAAGGTTATGTTCCGGGTAATATGCGTAACCCCAATTTAGGATGGGAACGTACTACCGAGTACAATGTAGGTTTGGATTTCGGTTTTTTGGGGAATAGGATTTCAGGTAGCGTGGAGTATTACAATCGTTTGACCAAAGATTTGATTATGAATAAAACGATTCCGGTTACCACTGGTTATACTTCAGTAACAGCTAATGTTGGTTCTGTACGGAATACCGGTATAGAATTTTTGATCAATTCTGAAAATATACGTACCAAAGACTTTACTTGGCATACTCAATTTAATTTTGCCTATAATAAAAATAAAATTGTAGATTTGGCTTACAAAGAGGACCTTTCTCCTCGTGGATTATCTTTGCAGGGTATGGTAGGTGATTATAATAATTTGTGGATTATTGGTCAGCCCATTGATATTAATTTCAGTATGATGACTCAAGGGGTCTATCAACTGGATGAAGAAGCGGAGGCTGCTAAATATGGTGCGCGTCCCGGACATTATAAACCGTTGGACTTGAATAAAGACGGAGAAATAACTGATGCCGACCGCGTTATTAATGGTAAACATACACCAGACTTCACTGGTGGTATGACAAATACCTTTACATATAAAGATTTTGATTTGTCATTCCAATTATCATTCCAAACTGGTGCAAAAGTATATAACCAATACTTGGTTTCTTTTGCTTTGGAATATAATACACAGAATTTTAATAATCTGCGCCGGGAGTATTGGACGCCGGAAAATCCCACTAATGACTTTCATCAGCCTAGTAGTAGCGATCCTTATGACCGCGACAAAGGCCGTAGTGATACATGGAATAGGGATGAGTCAAAAGCTTGTGCGTCACATCGTCTCGGGTCTACTGATTATTTGAAAATCAATTATCTTTCTTTGGGGTATACTTTTAATGGTAAATGTATTAAAAAGATGAATTTAGGGAACTTGAGGATTTATGGAACTGTTCAAAACCCTTTTATCTGGACTCGTGATAAATATGCATTCAACCCCGAACAAATGAATGTTGCTATCGGCAATACAGACTTTATGACATGCAACGCTATTTTCGGTGTAAATGTGGGATTTTAATTGAAGAACTTTAAAATAGAAAGAGACTATGAAAACAAAAAATATATTTGCAAAAACATTATTCCTGACGGTAATATTCGTTATTCCCGGATGTTCGTCGTTCTTGGATGAGGAGAATATCGCCGGACAATCTGCTGAAGAATATTTTGCTACGGCTGTAGGGTATGAAAGCTTGATAAACGGTTGTTATAACACATTGAAGTCTGTGTATAACACTACTAATTATAATGTGATATCTCAATTGGGCACGGATATTGTGACGCAGAACGATATAGACGCACCTAGTCTTGCAACTTTAAATAAATATATTTTATATCAAAGTGATAATGGTTTTGTTTATACTCAATGGACAAATTTATATGCAGCTTTGAAGAATGTTAATGCTGCTATTGATCGTGCTTCTAATGTAATAACTAAAACTCAAGATCCACGTGATGGTATGGATGAGTCCATTTTAGCTAAGCGTGTTGCTGAAGCTAAATTCTTGCGTGCACTCTATTTATTTGATATTGTCAGAAATTGGGGACAGGCTCCACTCATTTTGCATGAACCAACTGAGGTGTCAACTGTGTCGCAGCTTGATAGTGCTGATAAATTTTATGAGCAGATCTTGACGGATTTAGGGGATGTTATGAATTCAGCTCTGCCTATGAGGCAGTCGGCGAGTGAATATGGACGTGTTTCTAAGGCTGCTGCTAAACATCTTCGTTCATTGGTTTATCTTACACGTGGTTATCAATCTTATAGTGTGGCATCTGATTTTACTAATGCTTTGGCTGACGCTGAAGATATAATTCAAAATTCGGGGCATACATTACTTTCTGATTATGCTCTTGTTCATCGGCAGACGAATGAAGAGAATGATGAAATTATTTTCTGTGTGAATTTTGCTAATAAAGATAAATATTGGGGGAATCTTTGGTCAGAGTTTTATATGCCTGTCTATCGGGAAGGTTGGGTGGATTTAGCTCCTGACAATATGTATGGCGCGGATGCTGCAGCTTATACAATTATGCCTACCAAATATACCTATCTACTTTTTAATTGGAAAAAAGATCAACGTGCGCGGGTAACATTTATGTCACCTTATAATGGTGATGCTACTACTTCTATTGATGGACGAACATGTGGAAATAATTATTTCCTAAGTATTAATGGCTCAGTGGTTCCAAAGGGGGAGCCTGTTATTTATTTTCCTGTTCCATTGGATGGCAGCTTTAATAATCATACTTATACACAGGCTGAGAAAGATGCTGCAAAACAAAGGGGGCAATATTATTTTAATTATCCATCTGGAACATTAGCTGAGAAATCTTATAAAAATGTTTCAAATGATGATTATTATATAAAAGGAAATCAAGGTGGTAATGCTGGTTCTCGTACATGGTTGCCCGTATGGAAATTCAAAGATGCCAATATGCAGCATGGAGGTACAGGTGGTTCTGTTGGGCATGGTTCGCGAGATATCTATATGTTCCGTTTAGCTGAAACTTATTTGATTGCAGCGGAGGCTGCAGTAAAAGCCAATGATAATGCAAAAGCATTGATGTATATCAATTTTATTCGCCAACGTGCATCGACTAACGCTCCTGAAGGTGGATTGCCTCTTTATTCGGGTACGATAACCATAGATGACGTGTTGGATGAGCGAGCTCTTGAATTATTTGGAGAGGTTTCTCGTTGGAATGATTTGACAAGAACAGGTAAATTGGCTGAGCGTGTATTGGAATATAATTGGGATGTTTCAAATATTAATGGTGCAGTTAAAACAGAGTTGAGTGCAAGTACTAATGCTAAATTTAGTCTTCGTCCAATTCCCCTTGCTTGGTTAAATTCTTTGTCTAACGGTCAGGAATTAGGTAATAATCCAGGTTGGGAGTAATGTGTTGATAATATAAAAAGATAATGTCCCGACAATAAACTGATAGTGTTGGGACATTATTTGTATAATGAAGAGGGTGAGTATGTATTTTTGAGTACATATATGGAGTAATCTATTATTCTGTAATGTGTAAAAAGACATCTTTTTGTAGATTTGAAAGTATAGAGATATTATGAAGACATTAATGAGAAAAATAATATTTATTCCTTTATGGATTTTATTGTCCATGGTATGTGTAAATGCGAAGGTGGTGGTATATCCTGCACCTGTATCTGAAACTTTGTCAGTCGATTATGTGATAGAAGTAGATGGAAAACCGATACCCGTATATACGGCTTTAACTCAACATCATGATAAGAAATATTCAATTGCGTATTTTGATTTTTCTGGAAGTGCTACTGTAAAAATAAAAAGTAAATTCTCTTTAGAAAAGTTGATAGTCTTGCCGAATAAATGTGGCATTTGTCCTTCTATTCATCAAGATGAGGCTATTTTTCAATTAGATAAACCCTGTGACATTTCTTTTGAACCAAATGGTTGCAACAGTCCTTTACTGCTATTTACTAATGAGATAGAAAAAGATATTCCTTCTAAAGATAATCCGAATGTCATTTATTTTGGTCCGGGCGAACATAACCCGGAGAATGGGTTGATAAAATTGAGTAGTAATCAGACTCTTTATTTGGCTGGAGGAGCAATCGTGAATGCGGGCGTGGAAGCTACTGGAGATAATATTACTATTTGCGGTCGAAGTATTTTGGACTGCTCTGATTGGGAACATAATGCTGGACCTACCGATTATATGATTAATGCGAAAAATTGTAATAATTTCGTAATGAAAGATGTGATATTAAAAGGTGCTTTTTGGTGGACTATTGTTCCTCAGAATTGTGACCGGGTATTGATTGAGCATGTTCGCTTGGCTGGCTCAAGGGTTGGTAATGATGATGGTGTGGATCCATGCAATTCGAGTAATATAACAGTACGTAATTGCTTTTTCCGTACAGATGATGATGCAATTTCTCCTAAAGGAATCACTCGCCGAGGAGGAGAAAAACTTTCAAAATCTGTAGAAAATATGTTAGTGGAAGATTGTGTATTTTGGGTGGATTTTGCTAATGTGTTTAGAATTGCTACAGAAAGCAGTTGCCCTGCGATTCGAAATTTTACAGCGCGGAATATCGATGTGATCCATTTTCCCAATCGTAATCAAGTGCAAATATTTTGGTTACATCCAACTGGAGAAATGGTTATGGAGAATCTGACTTTTGAAAATATAAAAATTAATGGTGAGATTCCTTATAATTTGATTAAATTAACTCCGACATTGAATTTGGTGGGAACTCGTCCTCTAAAGCAGCCTACTCCCAATAATGTAAAAGTGGGTTCGGGAAGACGTGGTATAGGTAGTCGGGGTTATGGAGAATTTGTGGTTGTACCATCCAATGGTCCATTTATTCATAATGTTACTTTTAAAAATATCAGTACGTATGGTGGAGAAACAGCTTATTGTAATGAAAGAGGATTTGTCTTGCTTCAAGGAATTGATGAAGAACATGATGTTTCCAACATAACATTTGATAAAGTGAGTTATTTTGGTAATGTAATTGATGGAGAAAATAGTAAAGTGAAAAAGAACCAATATGTAAAACATGTACGATTTATAAAAGAATAAAATGATGAAGATATTATGTATACTAGGATTATGGATGGCATTTTCTTTATCCATTCTTCAGGCAAAAGAAATAAAGATGTCCTCGCCGGACGGTAAGTATCAAGTTACTTTAAGTGATGAGGGGGGAAATCTGCATTATTCTGTGAATTGGAATCATAAAGAAGCCATAAAGCCATCTTTATTAGGTATTAATGCCAATGTGGTTTGGCGTGACCAATTGGCATTGGGTGATATAACAACTGCTGAACAGGATACGGTGTGGCATCCTGTGTATGGAGAACGTAGCACCATTAAAGATTGGTATAAAGCTTGGTCGGTAGTCATTAATCGTCAGCACTCCCGTGAAAAATTGGTTTTGGATGTGCGTGCATACAATGAAGGTATCGCATTCCGTTATCGGTTTCCCGGTGGACAATATTTGAAGATCACCGATGAACTTACAGAATATACTTTACCGGAAGGAACGAAGGCCTATTTCACTGCTAGGGCCCAAACTCCCTATGAATGTTTACCGTTGGAAGGATGGTCCGGTGAATCAGATCGCCCATTGCTTCTGATATTGCCTGGAGGCCCTTATGTATGTTTGGGCGAAGCACAAGTGGTGGACTATGTGCGTACTAAATTTAAATTATCTGTTGAAAAAAAGAACACTATTCAATCTGCCATGTACGGTCCTGTAGAAGATATTGCGCCTTACCATACTCCTTGGAGAGTGATTATGTGTGCCGATAAACCGGGGCAGATATTGGAACACAACGATTTGATTTTAAATCTGAATCCTTCTTGCAGGATAAAGGATACTTCGTGGATAAAGCCCGGAAAAGTGATGCGTGAGGTGACCTTGACAACAGAAGGAGGAAAAGCATTAGTAGATTTTGCCGTGAAACGCAATTTGCAATATATTCATTTTGATGCCGGATGGTACGGATTTGAATATGACAAGGCATCCGATGCCACTACGGTGACATTGGATCCTCGTAGAAATCCGAATGTGAATGCTTTGAATCTGAAAGAGGTGGTAGCTTATGCCAAAAACCGGGGAATAGGAGTTATTCTGTATGTCAATCAACGTGCATTGCAACAACAATTGGATGAAATTCTTCCCTTGTATAAATCTTGGGGGATAGCGGGTATTAAATTCGGTTTTGTACAGGTCGGTTCACAAGTGTGGACCAAATGGATGCATGAAGCGGTAAAGAAATGTGCTGACTATGGTTTGATGGTTGATATACATGATGAATACCGTCCTACGGGATTCAGCCGTACATATCCTAATCTGATGACTCAGGAAGGTATTCGTGGTAATGAGGAATTTCCGGATGCAACCCATAATGTCACTCTTCCTTTTACCCGGTTTGTGGCAGGAGCGGCAGATTATACCATTTGTTATTATCGTCAGGATTTCGGCCGTTTGAATACGGATAAGGATAATTATGGAGTTCCCCGTTCAAAGTCCATTCAGACCACTCCTGCGCATCAGTTGGCGTTGGCGGCTGTTTATTATAGTCCGCTGCAATATATGTATTGGTATGATAAACCATCGGATTCTCAAGATGAACCCGAATTGAAATTCTTTGATGATATTTATACTACGTGGGACGACACTAAAGTATTACAAGGTGAAATCGGGCAATTTATCACTATAGCCCGTCGTAAAGGGGAAGAGTGGTTTATTGGTTCGATAACGAATAATGAGGCGCGTGCATTGCCGGTAAGTTTGGATTTTCTTCCTGAGGGGAAAAATTATGTTGCAGAGATTTATACAGATGGGGAGAGGTCAATAAAGACACGTACCAAAGTAAAATGTTCTCGATATAGAGTAAATTCAATGACAAAATTGAATTTTGAATTGAAAGCGTCAGGCGGTTCCGCTGTGCGCCTGATACCAGAAAAGGACGTAAATAAGAAATTAGGAAACTACAAGAAACAAAAATTATGATTCCGGAAAATAATAGGTTACAACGAATTTTTTTTATATTTATAGGTTTGATCTTGACTTGTCGGACATTCGGAATGGATATCTGTGATAAAGTGGATGAGGACAAGAATTATATTGATTTGGTGAATCCTTTTGTTGACAGTCATCGTTCCCGGTGGTTTTTCTTTAGTTCAGCGTGTCGTCCGTTTGGTATGGTCAGTCTCAGTCCTGATACGGATACCGAGCACTCTTGGGGATCGGGATATCTATATGGCTCAAAACAAATACGTTGTTTCAGCCATGTTCATAATTGGCAGATGTCCGGAGTGGCAGTGATGCCCACTGTTGGAGAATTTAAAGGACATTTAGGAATGAACGCCTATCAGTCGGCCTTTACTCATGACGGAGAAATAGCTAAGCCGGGGTATCATAAAGTGAGGCTGACAGACTATGATATAACGGCGGAACTGACCTCTACTATGCGTGTAGGTTTTCATTGTTATACTTTTCCGAAAAGTGATTCCAGTTATATTCTATTCGATACGGGAGCTTTTCTGGCACATGGGCCTACGGCCTATTCGGAAGTATGGAAAGTAAGTGACAAGGAAATTGCCGGATGGGAAATTATGGAACGTACGGGACGCCGTCCTAAGGATACACCTGTCTATTTTTACGCACAATTGAGCAAACCGATGGATGAAATAGTGTCTTGGCGTGAGGGGCGGCTGGAACCTGACAGTAATCCGGAAAGAATATCGGGTAAGAATGCCGGTATGGCAGTTCGGTTTAAAACAAGAAACGACGAAAAAGTAATGCTGAAAGTCGCGATTTCGTATGTCAGTGTAGAACAGGCACGTAAGAATATGCTGGCAGAACTTCCGGGTTGGGATTTTGAGCAAGTGAAACAGGCCTCTTTTTCTGAATGGAATGATTGGCTTGGAAGGATAGAAGTGGAAGGCGGTAGCAGAGAACAGCAAATAAAACTCTATACGGATTTGTGGCATGCCTTATTGGGACGCCATGTAGTCAGTGATGCCGATGGACATTATATGGATATGACTTCCGACTTTCCGCGCATACGGCAAATTCCTTTAGGAGAAGATGGAAAACCTTTGTATAATCATCATAACTTTGATGCATGGTGGGGGAGTCATTGGTCACTAAACATACTCTGGTCTATGGCATATCCTGAAGTTATGGATAATTTCTGTAATACAATGACAGATATGTATCAAAACGGAGGTCTGATTCCCCGTGGACCATCAGGAGGAAATTATACGTATGTGATGATTGGCGATCCGGCTGTCTCTTTTTTCGCTTCAGCCTATAATAAAGGAATCTGTAATTATGATGCGGAACTGGCCTATGAAGGTTTGCGAAAGAATGCTTTTGTGGGAGGGATTCGCGACCACGCCGGTTATGAGCATAGCAAGACCGCCCATTCCGGCGGTATGAAATATTATGAAGAACGGGGGTATGTGCCTGACGGACGGAAAGACGTTGAAGGGATGCATATTACCGGAGCTTCCATGACATTGGAATATGCCTATCAGGATTGGTGTTTGGCTCAGATGGCGAAAACAATGGGAAAATTACAGGATTATGAGTTTTTTATGAAACGATCAAAGAATTATCGTCACCTTTGGAATCCGGAGAGTGGCTATATGCAGCCTCGTGGAATAGATGGCGACTGGTTGCCTTGTTTTGACCCGTTGGAGTTGACGGAAAAAGGAGGATTCTGCGAGAGTAATTCTGCTATTTATTCACACTATGTTCCGCACGATATGACAGGACTGATAGAACTTTATGGAGGTGCTGACAAATATATTGAAAGATTGAATGCGAATTTTGAAAAAAGTGAACCGTATGGATTTTTCCGTTCTAATAAAACAAAGGAAGGAAATTGGACAGACTATGGCAATCAACCGGGGACTGGAATGGCCCATTTGTTTAACTATGCAGGCGCACCTTGGCTTACTCAGAAATGGGTACGTAAGGTCAAGGCCGCTTATAGTGATGTGACCCCTTATGGAGGTTATCGGGATGATGAGGACCAGGGGCAGATGGGAGCGCTAGGTGTCCTGATGGCTATCGGATTGTTTGAAGTAGATGGCGGCTGTGCGGAAAAGCCTTTTTATGAGATCGCGTCTCCACTTTTTGATAAGGTTACTATTCATTTGGACAACCGTTATTATCCCGGCAAGACATTTCAAATTATAACGGTAGGAAACTCGGCTGATAATATGTACATTCAGCGTGCTTCCTTTAATGGAAAAAAGTGGAATAAATGTTGGTTTTATCATGAGGATTTTATTAAAGGAGGTACTTTGGAGTTACAATTAGGAACAACACCCAATAAAAAATGGGGTATAGAAGAATTTCCTCCTTCCTCTGTGTCTTCAGATAAAGATTGAAAATCGGAATGAATCATCTTGTGGTTTCTAACGAAATCAACGGAGCTTGTCATACCTGGACACCGATAAAGAATCTGTGTACACATAAAATAGATGTAAACAGATTCTTTACCAGTGTTTTAATGAAGGGCTGTATGTATTGCAGTTTGAATGCTCTTATCATTTTTATTTGTGATACTAACAGGAGGGATTAGGCCGATGAATTGTAATTGTATTACGGTGCAATTTCAAATCGTCCGTGCAGTCTGATATCTGTAGAAGAGGAGCCGATCATTACTTTAAACTTACCCGGTTCCACACGGAAATTCATATTCTTGTCCCATAATCCTAAATCTTGTGGACGCAATCTGAAATGGACCATTTGCTCTTCTCCGGCTTCCAGACTGATACGCTCAAAACCACGTAGGACTTTGGTATAGGTAGTGACGCTGCTGACTTCATCCCGCAAATAAAGTTGTACCACTTCATCTCCTTTTATTTTTCCTGTATTCTTGATTTTACAACTTATATTTATATCTCCTTGTACTCCTTGACGTAATGGCGAGATCTTCAAATCACCATAACTGAAAGTCGTATAGCTTAAACCATGGCCGAAAGGATAGAGTACTCCATAAACAGATGTGGAAGAACTTTCATCCGATCCCGGTTTGAAAGGAAAAGCAAAGGGAATCTGTCCTACAGATTTTGGGAAAGTCACGGCAAGCCTTCCTCCCGGATTATAATCTCCGAACAAAGCTTCTGCCACGGCTTGGCCGCAGAATTCCCCAGGGAACCAGGCGTGCAGAATGGCAGGTACATGGGCTGCTGCATAGTTTATGGAAGAAGCGCGTCCGTCGAGCAGCACTAAAACGACCGGTTTTCCGGTTGCACAGACAGCTTTTAAAAGTTCTTCCTGCCTTCCGGGAAGATTAAGGCTGGTCCGTGAACGATCTTCTCTGACTGTCAGTTCGTTGCCGCCTAATACCATCACTACCACTTCGGCTTGTTTGGCTGCATGAATGGCTTCCTCCATTAATCGAGCTTCCTCTGTTGTTTTCGGGAAATCAAGAACTTCACTTTCAGGAAAATGAGGATCTATGATATCACATCCTTTTTTATAAATCACTTCTGTATGGGGCAATCGTTCTTTTATGCCTTGGTAAACGGTTTTAATAGGCGCATTGGCAGGGCCGTACCGGCAAATCAACTGAGTCCGTTCATCGGCATTGGGACCGATAACAGCGATAGAACGGAGCGATTTGGATAAAGGAAGCAGATTCATTTCATTTTTTAATAATACAAGTGACTGACGGGCTGCTTCCAATGATACAGCCTGATGTTCCTTGCTATGGACGATTTGTTCCGCTTGTTTACCATTACCCCGATAGGGATTGTCAAATAATCCCAGCCAGAATTTGACACGAAGTATCTCGGCTACCCGTTTGTCAAGAGTTTCCTGAGAGATTTTACCGTCGGCAACAGCTTTACGAAGAGGCAAGATAAAATCAGCAGGCGGAGTGAAATGGGTACGGATATTCAGTCCTGCATTGACAGCCTGCGCTATTCCGTCTTCGTATGTATTCGCCACTTTATGTTTACTGGAGATAAATTCCACAGCTTCACTGTCCGATACGACATATCCTTTAAATCCCCATTCCTGACGTAATATTTCAGTCAGGAAATGATAACTTCCCGTAATGGGCTCTCCGTCATAGTCATTATAAGAACTCATCACTCCCAATGCTCCGGCTTCTTGAAATGCCATCCGGAAAGGTTCTATATATAAGGTACGCATTTCTCGTGGAGCTACGTGTGGATCAGTCCGCGTCTTTCCGTCACGCCCACCTACCGGAATGCTATAAACTGCAAAATGCTTTGGAGTAGCCACCAGGTTATGTTTTTGCAGACTGGTAATCATTTGTTTTCCCAGTTCTCCTACTAAATAAGGATCTTCTCCGTATGTTTCCACGCATCTTCCCCAGCGAGGATCTTGGGCGATATCAAGGATAGGAGAATAGATATTGGTATACCCCAGCGCTACAGCTTCTTTGGCTTCCACTTCACCGATACGGGCTATCAGCTCTTTATTCCAAGTAGCGCCCTGTCCGCATTGGGCGGGGAAATAAGTTGCCCGGTCATGACATAATCCGCGAATACCTTCATTGGTGAAATCTACGGGGATGCCTAAACGTGTTTCTTCTACAAACCAGCGTTGAATGGCATGCTTGGCATCCACATGTTTGGTGTAGGGAAAAGAATATTCGGACTTGAAAGTTCCCAGTCCGTTATGTTCTTCATCTATGTTCCCTATTCCGTCTTTCCATACCTCTGTTTTCCAATTGTCTTGGGGCAGGGCATCTTTCAGTACACGTCCTGAACCATAGAGGGTAGCCATCTGGCAACTTTTTTCTTCCAATGTCATTTGTGAGAGCAAGTCTTGTACCCTCTCTTCCAGTGGGGCTTTAGGATTTTCATATAGATCCATTTTTCCATTCTTGTTGAAATCTATCCATCCTTTGTGATAAATTCCATCCGGCGTATCTCCTGATACTTGTGTACAAAACAAGAAAGAGGCTACTGTAAATAAAGTGTGTTTATTCATGTTATCTAGGTTTTGTATATATGCTTAATACGTACAAAGATAGAATTTTACTCATCTCTCCGGAAGATATTCATAACTAAAGTTGAGTGTTTCTTGATTGTGATTCGTCTTTGTAATAAAAGTGAAGATAACTATGAAACATGTATTTTTATTTGGAATATTCGGTTGGTTCTTATCATTTACGCTTGTCGCACAAACAGGAATCTGGCAATGGTCCGTACCCGTTCGTAATTTTAGCACTCATCCCAAGAATCCTGAGTCAAGGGCTTACTTGTGGATTCCCAGTCAGTGTGAACAAGTAAAAGCAATCTTGGTTGCCCAACACAATATGGAGGAAATTTCTATCCTTGAAGATGAGGTTTTCCGGCAGCGTATGGCTGAACTTGATGTTGCTCAAATATGGGTATGTCCTTCTTTCAATCACGGATTTGATTTTACGGATGGGGCATGGGAAACTTTGGATGGTCTTTTGGCAGATCTTGCTGAAGAATCTGGATATAAAGAGTTGTCTACAGCTCCTTTAATAGCTATAGGACATTCGGCAGCTGCTAGTTGGCCTTATTATCTTGCAGCCTATAAACCGGAACGTACATTGGCATGTATTTCTGTCAGTGGTCAATGGCCATATCATCGTGATAAGTGGTTATGTCCAGATATTTGGGGTGAGCGTAACATCAATAAAATCCCTTGTCTGGAAACCATGGGAGAATATGAATCAGCACATACATGGAGCAATGAGGGTTTGAAAGAACGTAAGGAACATCCATTGCTACCTTTAAGTATGTTGGCCTGTCCTGCTGAAGGCCACTTTGCCTATACCCCGGAAAAAGCACAATATATAGCTCTTTATATTAAAAAGGCAATGCACTATGGACATGTGGATCCGACAAAGGAAGGATGGTTGATGGAGCGATGGAAAAAAAATGAAAAACCTTCTTGTATTCCGGCACCGGTAAATCAATTTAAAGGTGATCCTGCACAAGCTTTTTGGTTTTTTGATCGTGAGATGATAGAGGCTACTTTGGCGTATCAATCCCGATATTACGATATGAAGCCACAATTGGTAAGTGTGTCTCAAAACGGAAAAACAGTATCCCAACAGAATACTCATTTACAAGTTCACCCGGCTTTTATGCCACAGGAAGATGGTATCACATTTCAATTGACTCCTGTTTTTCTGGATACTGTTCCAGGAGAAAGCCCCCGACTTTCCAATTGGACTGATTTACCTGTCGGAGCATCTATTGGTCATGCCGGAAAATCCCCTGTCTTGCAGATGATTACCGGTCCAGCTGTTTTAGTTGATTCTGTGACATTTCGAATTCAATGGAATCGGGGAACTTTATGGACGGACAAAAAATCGGATATTGTTTTTTCAATAACTCATCCGGGAGATAAAGAATATAAACCGGCTGTTCAGCAAGCTCAGATTACAATTCCGGTTAAAAATAGGGAAGGACAGCCGCAACATATTGAATTTGCAACGTTACCGGACATAAAGCGTGGTACTAAGTACGTTTCTTTATCTGCTGTTTCCAGTTGTGGCTTGCCGGTTGATTTTTATGTAGAATCGGGACCGGCTTATGTGGATGGTAATCGATTGATATTAACTGCTATTCCTCCTAAGGCTGCTTATCCGGTGAAAGTGACTGTGATAGCCTGGCAATACGGAAAAAACTCATATCCAAAGATAAAGACAGCAGAGCCGGTAAAGCAAACATTTTATATTCAATAATTTAAAACTGAAGATATGAAGAACATCAGAATTTTGGTAATGAGTCTCTTTTTGACAGGTAATCTTATTCATTTATCTGCTCAACAGGTATCTGAGAGTGATTTTCATTCAAATATGCATCCCCGGATTTTTGTAACTGCGGGCGATAAAGAAAAACTGTTACAAAAAATAGAACAAGTAGGTTGGGCTAAAGATATTTATGAAAGCCTTAAACAGGAGGTGGACCCTATACTTGTTATTCATAAGAAAGATCCTAGTTATGTTATTTCCCGTATGCAGATGCATTGGGAACCTGGAAAAAGATATACTCATTTTTATACAGAAGGTAATTTTATCCCTCATAGAGAAGGTAATGCCAAATATCCTACTGTACGAATAACTTATGGGCGTGCCGCCAGTGGTTCTGTACCTTTGGCTCCATTGGATAAAATCATTCCTTATGGAGATGGGGCTTTGACTGAACCTGTTAATATGGATCGTGGTATTGTGAAGTTGACCGATGCCAGTATGAATACACTTTCACAATTAGATCAGACTATACCTTATGATACCGTACCCTTTCATAAAACTGGATTAGGTACTGAGACCGTAAATCGTGCCTTTATTCATTTAGCATGGAAATCTTCTATTCTTTATTATTTTACAGGTAATAAGGATTATGCGAAACTGTCGGCTGATATTTTATGGAATTTTGTGCGTGGTGCATCCCAACAAGAACAGGTAAATCCTGATTTTGAAAAACGTACCGGAGGAAAGCATAGTTCCAATGGATACCTTTCTTTTGAAACGTTGGGGGATACCCGTCATTTTGCTACTCTTCCTTTGGCATACGATATGATTTATAATTACCTGCATCAGGAATATTTTGATTTGGAACAGTTTACAAAGGGTATTTCCGGTGAAATGTGGGCTCCTGCACATACTGAAGGAAAGGAGTGGGCATTACAACGTTTTGAAATCATGTTCAAACGGCTCATTGAAAATAAACTGAATCGTGGCGGCGCCTTACATGGTAATTGGAATACGAATGAACATCAGTCGGCCATGCTTTATGCTTTGGCATTGGATGCCGATACATCTTATGCGGATGGAAAAGGGCGTGCTTATTATGTGAATAAATTAATTTATGGCCCTACTACAGATACTCATGGAGCTTATGTGGATGTTTTACGCGCCAATGTCAGTCCGGCTACCGGATTATGGCCTGAGGCACCGGCTGGTTATGGACAGGGATCCATTTCTCAATTGATTCGTTTCGGGTTTATTTATTACAAGAATGGCATTGATTTGTTGTCTAAAGACCCGTTATTGAATAAAATGTCAGGTTCTATGCCTCAAATGCTTTTTCCTAATGGGTATGTGACGAATTATGGAGATGCGTCTTATGCGGGGATTAATACAGATCAATTGGAATTGATGATGGCTTATTCTAAAGAAAAGAAAGACACCCTTCGTGAAAAGCAGTTTGCTGCGCTGATGAAATATGCCAAGAAACGTGAATTGATAAATGAATTTTATTATTCGTTATTTTTCTATTTGCCAGAACTACCGATGGTAAAAAGTGAACCTAAATTGGAACGTACTTCTTACTCATCTGTATATTCATTGATATTTGAGCGTAACAATGCACCTGATTATCGGGATGCTTTAGCCTTTACTTTGATGGGCTTTGGCAAAGATACAGGTCATCGTCAGCCTAATGGTATGAATATGGAACTATATGGACGTGGGCATGTCCTGGCTCCGGATCAAGGGATTGGTCAAGACTATTGGAGTCGGGATACCCATGAATATAAAATAAATGTGGCAGGTCATAATACTGTCAGTCCCAATGGTAAAGGAGCGGATAATAATATGCCTCAAAATTTGGAAATACTTTGTGCGGAACCAACAGTAAAAGATGGTGGAGCTCCTGCGATGGAAATCAGTCCGAATCACCAGTTTATAGAAGCAGCCAATCATTTTTATACCAAAGAGCTGAAAGCTGAACAGCGTAGGATGTTATCCATTGTTCGCACTTCTCCTAGAAATGGATATTTTGTTGATATTTTTAGTTCGAAGATTATAGATGGGGAAAATAAATATCACGATTATATTTATCATAATATGGGGACTGGTTTTGAAATGTATACTTCGCAGGGGACTCCATTGCCTTTGACAGATGCTCCTTTAGATTCTTTATCAGGAAAAGGATATAGTTATTTCACAACTTTAGGTTCTTTGGAAACTGATCAAGGTTTCCGGACAGATTTTCATCTAGGAGTGGATGATACTCACATGAGCATGTTTATGCTTGGTGCGAAAGGACGCACTGTTTATCAGTTGAATTCTTTATTTAATCATCGGTATTATGAGCCTTCATTGCGGCAGCTTCCTGTACCGGCGGTATTGGTCCGTCAGGAAGGTGAGGCATGGGATAAACCTTTTATTGCAGTATACGAACCTTATGGAAATGGTGCTGAACCACAAATAAAATCTATTTATAAAGGTAGGACACAGGAACAGGGTGGTATTTCCAAATTAACTGTGAAGTATCGACAATCTGGACTCGTGGATCATATTGTGTATTCTGTTTTACCGGAAAATGAGGCTGATTATATGGGGATGAGATTTAAAGGTACTTATAGTGTCCTCTCTCTTGATGGGAAAAAGATGAAGTCTCTTTATATAGGGAATGGTATTTCCTTTATTGTGAAAGAATTAAAGGTGGTGTCTGTGTCCGGAGAACCGTTTAATGCATATTTTGAGCTACAAAATGGTATCCTTTCTTATATTTCAGATAAAGAATTGTCCATTATAACTCAATATGATTTGAAGAAGCAGATTATAAAATGATTCATTTGGATTGAGTGGAAGATTTATATTAAGCGTTTTTATATAAAAGAAAAAATTGAATTATGAAAAAGATGGTTTGTCTTTTATCATTCATAATCATTCCTTTCTGTATTCTAGCACAGCGTGTTTCATATTCATTAAATGATTCATGGCTGTTTTTTAAAGGGCAAGCAAATGTTATGACACCAACCGATAATTGGCAGGAAGTTACCTTACCTCATAGTTGGAATATGGAAGATGGGCAGTATAGTGGAAAAAATCGGTTAGATGATAACGGACATGCCCAAATACAGAGAGGAGATACGGTTTCAATTGTGGATCCGGCTATAAAATTTGGCTATTATCGGGGAGTGGGGTGGTATGCCCGTATAATCAACATACCTGTAGAATGGGAAAAAAAACGTATTTTTGTACGTTTTGAAGCAGCAGGTCAAGTTGCCCGTGTGCATGTTAATGGGCAGATGCTGGGGGAACATCGAGGGGCCTTTACCGCTTTTTGTTACGAACTAACCCCTTATATTATAATAGGAAAAGCAAATGAGCTTCGTGTAGAAGTGGATAATATCCAACGTCAGGATATTCCTCCTTTGTCTGGTGATTTTAATGTAAACGGAGGTCTTTACCGACCTGCACAATTAATAGTGACAGATCAGGTGTGTGTATCACCTTTAGATTATGCTTCTTCCGGAGTTTATATCACGACTAGAAAATTGGATGTTGATAAAGCTACAGTTGAGATACGTTCATTGGTTAATAATGGAGTTCATGCTGCCATGAGTAATAAGCCTGAGGTATCTGCGGAGGATGTTGTTGTTGAAACGGTTATAAAAGATACTGCTGGAAATGCTGTGGCTACGAAGCGAACCTTTAGAACTATAGAACCTGACTGTACAAAGGAAATCATTCAAGAATTGAAGATAGAGAACCCTCATCTATGGAATGGTAGAAAAGATCCTTATTTATATCAAGTAGAAGTAAATGTGTTACGCAATGAAAAAATAGTGGATCGTATTATACAGCCTTTAGGATTACGTATTTTTCGAATTGATTCGGCTTTAGGCTTTTTACTTAATGAGCAACCATATCCTGTTTATGGTGTAGGTCGTCATCAGGATTTTAAAGACAAAGCGTGGGCGTTGACTGAAGAGGAAAATGAACTTGACTATTCTATCATAAAAGAAATGGGAGCTACGGCTATTCGTTTTGCGCATTATCCACAGAGCCAAAATATGCATGATATAGCTGATAGGGAGGGATTTTTGGTATGGGATGAAATTCCACTTGTTAATGAAATAAGACAGGATTATGGCGCTAGACAGAATGTTTGGATAATGATGAAAGAGATGGTAAAACAATTATATAATCATCCTAGTGTGGCTTGGTGGGGTATTTATAATGAAATAGAAAATTTATATACCCCTCCTTCGGAGGAATTTTTAATTAAACTGCGTGATGGAATACGGGCTCTAGATCCAAGTTGTCGTATTATAACAGGGGCTAGTGATCATGGGTTACGTGCACACAACTTGGTTCCTGAAGCTACTTGTTTTAATAATTATCCAGGATGGTATCATGGTAATTACCCGAAGGAGGAAGGTTATACAGGAGAACATTCACAATTCTCTAAATGGATACAAAACAGGGCAAAAGAGATAGGTATGCGTACTGCAATTTCAGAATATGGGGCTGGAGGAGACTATAATCAACACTCAGAGGGAAAGCCATATAAGCCTCAACCGGCGCATGGTGGACCTTTTCAACCTGAAGAATGGTTGGCCTATGTGCATGAAGAGGATTGGCGGATCATGAAGGACAACGATAATTTATGGGGAACTTTTCTGTGGGCGATGTTTGATTTTGCAAGTTGTATGCGTAATGAGGGCAGCGTTCCTTCAATAAATACTAAAGGAATTGTATCTCAAGATAGGACAATAAGGAAAGATCCTTATTATATGTATAAAGCTAATTGGAATAACGAACCAATGGTATATATTGCATCTCGTCGCGCTATAAAAAGAAAACTAGCGGTAACAGATATAAAAGTATATAGTAATTGTCAGGTAATAACATTGAAAGTGAATGGGGAAACAGTGGGGTGTATGCAGCCTGATGATATCAAAGTTTGTTTCTTTAATAATGTATTGTTAAAAAAGGGTAGTAATCAAATAGAAGCGATAGGAAGCACAGTGCAAGGTAATGAACTTGTAGATACTTGTGAATGGATTTTGGAATAATAAAAAACTAATATGATGAGAAAATATGAATTATTGTCATCAGATAGATTTAAACTTGATGTTAATAGTTTGTTGACTGGAAATGTTGGCTAATAATTGTATATATATGAAAAATACCATTTTATTGATGTGCTTGCTTATAACAAGTGTATTGTATGCCCAAGAGTATCCTTTGTCGGTAAAACTGCCACAAGGTCATCCTCGTTATTTGACGAACAGCAATGGTAAAGCCGAAACGAAGAAGTTGATAAAGAAAGAACCGTGGGCACAGGAAGTGTTTGAAAAGTTAAAGCAACGGACAGACCAGTATGCTGACCGAGGCCCGGAATGGCTTACTTCCCGTTTACAAATGTATTGGAAAACTCATGCAACGGAAGTATATATTAAAGGAGAATATTATGATCATGCAGGAGGAGAAAGGGCTCCGGTTCCTACAGTGATGTATACAGGTGCGCGTAGTCATGGAACAAACTATGTCCGTCCCAAGTTGGACGAGCTGAAGCCTTATCAGGAAGATGTTCGTGGTATGTATTTGGTTAATGGAATGTTGGAAGGTAAACCATATGAGTGGGTGAATATTAGTAAAACCGGAAATATTATACAAAGCATTAATGTAGAAATCTTAGGTATAGCTCGTGATGCTGCTTTTTTGTGGTGGATAACCGAAGAAAAGAAGTATGCTGAACTAGCAACTTCAGTTTTTGACACTTACATGACCGGAATTTATTATCGCAATGTTCCCGAAGATTTGAATCATGGTCATCAGCAAACATTGGTTGGTATGAGCAGTTTTGAAGTGATACATGAAGGAGCATTGGATGCATTAGTACCTTTGTATGATTTTCTGTATGATTATTTGAAGGTTAATAAGCCGGATAAAATGGATATTTATGCTGCTGCCTTCAAAAAGTGGGCGGATAATATCATAGACAATGGAGTTTCCCATAATAATTGGAATTTAATTCAGGCACGTTTTATCATGAATATCGGATTGATTTTAGAAGATGACAATCAATATACCGATCGCAAGGGACGGGAATATTATATAGACTATGTATTGAATCAATCTTCTATCCGACAATGGTCACTTTCGGAATTGGCTGATTATGGTTTTGACAAGAATACAGGTATTTGGGCGGAATGTCCCGGCTATAGCTGTGGTGTGGTGGCTGATTATGCAGACTTTGTCAATTTGTTTGATCGTAATTTGAATATGGATTTGACCAAACACATTCCTGTCATACCAAAGGCGATAGCTGCAACTCCACAATATTTGTTTCCTAATAGAATGATTGTTGGCTTTGGAGATACGCATCCCGGCAAGTTACGTACTGATTTTTTTGAGCGTATGATCAGTAATGCACAAAAATATGGTAAGAAAGAACAAGAAAAGCAATTTACATCCATGCTAAAGTTGTTTAATCCTTCTTTTGCCAGATCGTCTGCTGATAAAAAAAATGTACGTGTGGCTGTTACTTCCTTTTTCGGTGATAAACCTTTGATAATTGATGATAAAATTTCCGTTGGGAAAATAGATGATTATGTAACTCCTACATTCTATGCTCCCAATGTCAGTTGGTTTGTTCAGCGCAATGGTATGCATCCTCGCCATAGTCTGATGATATCATTGAATGCCAGTAAGGGCAATCACATGCATGCCAACGGTATCAGTATGGAACTTTATGGTAAAGGTCTGCCTTTGGGGCCCGATGCCGGAATCGGACTGACCCTTTATTCCGGTCAGGATTATTTGGAATATTATAGTCAGTTTCCTGCCCATAACACCGTTTGTGTAGATGGAATATCAGCCTATCCGGTTATGAAAAGCAACCATGCATTTAAGTTATTAAACTGCTATCCTCAAGCGGGAAAGAAAGTGGCATATCAGCCTGTCAGCTATAGCGATATGCTTTTTCGCGAACCAGAGTCACAGGCAGATCAAAACCGCCTGATGAGTATTGTGACTACAAGTGAAACCACAGGGTATTATGTAGATATCTTTCGTAGCAAGAAAATAGAAGGAGGTGATAGAATGCATGATTATTTCTATCATAACATGGGACAAGTCATGAATTTAACGGCTGTTGATGGGACGGATTTGAACTTGCAACCAACAGAAGAATTGGCTTTTGCTGGAGCAAATCTTTATACCTACTCTTATTTGTTTGATAAAAAGAGTGCTTTGACGGATAAGGATATTCGTACAGTTTTTACCATACGAATGTCTGATAAGGATGATATCAGTATGAATATGTGGATGAAAGGGGAGAAGGAGCGTAAAGTCTTTACAGCCTTGAGCCCTATGACGGAGGGATTGAGTCGTACACCAGATATGCCTTATCATATAAAGGAACAACCTACCCTTACATTTGTAGCCCGTCAAGAAGGAGAGGCGTGGAATCGTCCGTTTGTAGCTGTCTATGAACCTTCATCCGTGAAAGAGCCCGGTAATATTGTTTCCGTTACTTTTCCTGAAGTTCAGAGTGAAGAGAAAGGAAGTCATATAGGTATTTGTATCAACCAGAAAGATGGACGTGTGGACCATATTCTGTCTTCGGACAATCGGTCGGATATATGTCGATTAGGACAGATGAGTGCATCGGCTTCTTATGCATTATGGGGCGAAAAAGAAGGAAAAGATTGTATGGCTTTCTTGGGTGGAGGTACTTTTTTACAAACACCTCAGATTATGATAAAATCTGTTATACCGGTCAATGTATTGTTGGAATCAAAACAGGGTAAATGGTGTTATACAGCATCAAATAATTGTACAATAATTATAAAGGGAAAAGAGTTTCAAGTCGAAGCTTCTTCTGATTTAAGTGAGATTAAATAACAGAATAAATATAGATACTGGTTAAAATTCGGCTACTTTGAGACTTTTTCAAAGTAGCCGAAATCTTTTTCGTGTTTATTAGTAGAAGTTTTAGTGCTTTTTGTTATATTTGCTTCACTTAGGTGTATTAATTTGATAACAAGCGCAATATAATGAAAAACATATTAAAATATATTTTGACGTTCTTCTTTCTATTTGCTTGCATCGCTGTTTATCCACGTTCTTATTCCTTTCGTGGTTTGTCTTTGACTGAAGGACTGTCTGATCTGGTAGTGAATGCTATCTATAAAGATTCTCTTGGTTATGTATGGATTGGTACAGGTAATTCGCTCGAACGTTTTGATGGAATTCATATTAAGCATTATCTTATTGTCGGTGATGATGAAAAATTAAAACGTGTGAATGTTATTACAGAAATGCCAGATAACCAGATTTGGATGGGAAATGGTATGGGATTATGGCGTTTGAATGAAGAAAAAAATGACTTGGAACCTATTGCACGTGAAACAATAAATCATGGAGTGCATTCATTGTTGCATGATGGGAAAGGGACTCTTTATATTGGTACTGAAGCGGGATTGTTTATTTATAGAAAAGGAAATATAAAAAAGATTTTGATTGATCCTAATGTATTATCTTCGGCAAACTCCATTGCCGGATTGAATTTGGGAGAGGATGGAGTACTTTGGTTGGCTACAGGTAATGGCCTTTATTCATTGCAGCTTTCGAATGAAAAAATAAATTCATATCATAATGTTGTGAATGATAAACATGTTTGTTCCTTTAATAATATAGCCCGTGTGGGTAGTAAACTTTATATGGGGACTATGGGACAAGGTATAATCAGTTTTGATATACATTCTAAAACTTTTGAACGCTTTGTTGATGTGGGATGCAATGTGATATCTTCCTTATCCAGCGATGGGCGGAGTTTGTTGTATGTCGGTACGGATGGTAATGGTGTGCATTTTGTATCTACGGATAAGAAGAAAATAATCCGTTCCATGCGACATGAAACAGGTAAAGATGATACATTACGTTCTAATTCAGTGTATTCGGTACTGGTAGATAGAGATGGTTTGATTTGGGTAGGATTTTATCAGCAGGGGCTTGACTATACTTTGTATCAGAGTGGCTTGTTCTCTACATATACTTATTCTCCTTTTTTTAATTCGAAAGATATGTCAGTACGTGCTCTTGTCATCAGAGAACGTGAGAAACTGATAGGTTCACGCGACGGACTTTTTTATATTGATGAAAAAAATCATCGTTTTAAAAGTTTCAAGATTCCACAATTACGTTCCAATATGATTTTTTGTTGTTTGTTTTATCAGGGTGAATATTATATTGGAACCTACGGAGGAGGAATGTATATTCTCAATCCGCAAACTTTGATGATAAGAGATTTTGAATCTGATGGAAAAATGCCTTTCAGTAAAGGTCATATATTTTGCATTAAACAAGACTATGATAACAACCTGTGGATTGGTACTTCAATGGGAATTTTTTGCTATAAGGACGGTAAGAGGATTGCGCATTATACTAGTGCCAATTCTAAACTTCCGGATGGAAATGTTTATGAAATCTATTTTGATTCTACGCAAAAAGGATGGGTCTGTACGGAGAATGGGATGTGCATATGGGATCCTTCTACGAAGACATTAAAAACAGATGTCTTTCCTGAAGGGTTTATAGATAAAGAGAAGATCAGAGTGGTGTATGAGGATTCTAACCATGATCTTTATTTCTTTCCGGATAAGGGGGCTTTATTTATTTCTGATTTGTCTATGACAACTTTCAGACGTTTACCTCCTGGTACTCCTTTAGAGGGAAATGATGGAATGTTTGTGATAGAGGATAATGAGAAATGGTTGTGGTTTGGTACGAATAATGGTTTGATCCGTTATGATAAAAAGGATAATTTTATTCCTTACAATTTTGTAGATGGTATCCCCAGTCCTATTTTTACCCTTTGTCCTCCTGTACATGATAGTAAGGGAGGAATATGGTTTGGAAATTCCAAAGGCTTGTTATATTGGGATGCTGTACGTATGAATAAAAAGAAATTGAATAATTATTTTATTTCAATAACCGATGTGTATGTGAATGGTAAATCAACACTTCAGCCTGTCTTCAAAAAAAGTAATCAGACCGAAATTTTGTTGGAACCGTCACAGAAAAATGTGACTTTCTGTTTTTCCGATTTCAGTTATACATCTCCTGCTTTCATGGCATATGAATATCAGTTGGTTGGTGAGGATACCAACTGGGTGGCTGTAACGGGACGTTCGGATGCAACTTATTATGATTTACCGTCCGGTACTTATACATTTAAAGTCAGACGGATGGGAGATCCTGATTCAGAAATGCAGATGACGGTTAAGATCGCTTCTTCTATCAGTATATGGGGTATATTATTTATTGTAATAACAGTAGTGACTGGGAAGTATTGTTTTTGGGGTCAAAGGAAAAAGAGAATGGAAAGAAAAAGAAAAGAACAAGTGCCTGATTCTGTTAAAGTCACAGAAAAAAAAGTGCAACCAGTTGAAGGATCTCACATTGTGGTGGAAGAGAAATACAAAACAAATAAGGTAAGTATAGAAGAGTGCAAACGATTGGTAGAGAAATTGGAAATTATCATGCATAAGGAAAAGCCTTATACCAATCCTAATTTGAAAATTGCTGATTTAGCCGTTTCCATAGGTACATCATCTCATACTTTGTCTTATTTGTTTAATCAATATTTAAACCGTAATTATTATGATTATATCAATGATTACCGTATAGCTGAATTCAAGCGCTTGGTGGAGAAAGATGAATATGCTAAGTACACTTTGAGTGCTTTGGCGGAGTTGTGCGGATTTAGTTCACGGGCTTCCTTCTTCCGATATTTCAAAAAAGCGACTAATATCACTCCCAATGAGTATATCCGAAGTATTGGGAAAAACAATGAATAACCTTGCTTTTTCTTGTTGAAAGTATCAAATTATTATGTGATACTGATAGCTATAAGTTCTTAATCTGTTATAAAATAATGGATTAAGAGCTTTTTTGTCTAGAGTAATGATGTGAGATTGATTAGAACTGAGAAAATACTTTTTTTGTTTTCTCATCTTCTATATTTGCATCTGTAAATGTAACCCAAAAAGCTGAGAACATGAAAAACATAACCATGAAATCTACTCAATTAATAGAAGATTCTTATACGAATTATTATCATTCAATCTATCTGTATATCTATTATAGGATAGGAAATAAAGAAGAAGCAGAAGATTTGGCACAAGATGTATATGTGCGGCTGATGGATTACAACCGGATACTATGCTTGGAAACTATTAAGTATTTTATTTTTACCATTGCCCGTAATTTAGTGAATGACTATTTACGTCGCTATTATAAAAGACAAGAAGTAACTTCTTATATATATGAACATACGGTGGCTTATACGAATGAGACTGAAGCCCGTGTGGTGGCAGATGATTTGGAAGCGTGTGAAAAACATAGATTGTCTTTACTTCCTCCACAACGTCGTATTATTTATACAATGAGTCGTTTTGAAAGTAAATCGATTTCAGATATTTCAGAGGAACTAAATTTGTCGCATCGTACTGTTGAGAACCATTTAAGGATAGGACGACATGAGATGCGTGAGTTTATCAAACAATGTATATAATAAAATAAAGACTATAAAATTGTTAATTTTAAATTTTAAGTTTATGAAGAATGATTTTTTTAAAATTTCATCAAAAAGAATCTTATTCTCTATGATGATGGCTTCTGCATTGTTGGCAGGTAGTCCGCAGGCTATATTTGCTGGGGTGAATGAAATACAGGCTGTTATGCAGACTGGAACAGTGAAAGGTCAGGTAGTGGATGTTCAAGGTGAGCCTATAATTGGTGCCAGTGTTTTGGTGAAAGGTACTACGAATGGAACTATTACGGATTTTGATGGTAATTTTACATTAGGAAATGCTACCAGAGGAACATTGGTGGTTTCTTATATTGGTTATAAAGCCCAGGAGGTTATAATAAAAGGAAGGAATTTGGTAAAAGTTGTACTTCAGGAAGATTCTGAAATTTTGGATGAGGTAGTAGTTGTAGGTTATGGTACTCAGAAAAAGGCTACATTGACCGGTGCTGTTTCTGTGATTGATGCAGATGAGACTTTGAAAGGGCGTGCTACTACAAATGTTGCTACTTCTTTGCAGGGGACTATTCCGGGATTGACTATTACTCGTACTACTTCCCGTCCTACAGAAGATCCTACTCTTTCATTACGTGGAGGCATCTCTACTAATGATAATAAGCCTTTGATTTTGATTGATGGTTCTGAAGCATATACGTGGGAATTGAACACGATTAATCCTAATGACATAGAAAATATTTCTGTTTTAAAAGATGCTTCTGCATCTATTTATGGTGCGCGTGCGGCAGGTGGTGTTATTTTAATTACGACTAAGCGTGGCAAGGCGGAGAGATTGACTGTAACTTATAATGGAGCTGTTACGGCTAATTTTCAGGGAAAGAGATATCCGGCAGCTACAGGTTCTGAATGGGCAAAGATGATGTTAAGTGCAGCTCATGAAGATATTAATGGATCAGTGTGGTCCATTATGGATTTTACAGAAGATGAGTTTAAAAGAGTTGCTAATAATGAGGCTTTTGATTGGACTACAAAGAGTGGAATTAAATATCGAATTGATCCATTGAATGCCTACCAACCTGATTATGTATACGGTACGACATGGAGTCATAATCATAATTTGAGTATTTCTGGTGGCTCAGAGAAGATACAGACTAAAACGTCTATAGGTTTTGCAGATGATCGTTCTATTATTAAAGTGACTTATGATGGTCAGAAAAAATATAATTTTCGTAATAATACAGACTTTAAATTAGGGGATTATGTGAAGTTAGCAACTAATATTGCTTACGACAACCGTTATAAGAATGTTCCTTCTAAAGGGATTGGCTTTGGTTTACAAGATTTTTATGTATTTCCTCTTTATACAGAGGATGGTACGAAATATTATGATAACTTTGGAGGAAATAATGTACTTGCCCATTTGACAGAAGCGGGACGCACAAAAAATAAGTTTGATTCATTTCGTTTGGGGGGGGAAAATAGATATAGATTTGAGTTTTTTGCATTCATCATTAAAAGGCTTGTCTATAAGTGCGAAGGCTAATGTTCGTCAAGATCATACAAACTGGAGAACTATCAATAAAACTATACAAATGTATGATTATTATACAGGTGAGGTTACCAATAATGCACAGACAAGTTCCCAGTCTAAAACTCCTCAAATGTATGAAAATAATAGTAGTAATTTATATCAAGATTATGAGTTTTTCTTGAACTATGATCGTACTTTAGATAGGCACCATATTGCAGTGATGCTTGGTAATACAAATGAATTACGTGAAAATCGCTCCTTGACTGTACACAGGACAGCAAGTTCAAATCAAGAATTGGAAGACTTGAGTGTGTATGATGCATCTAGTACGGAATTGGTAAGTAATGATGATTGGGGTAAAACAGAACAATATAGGTGGGCTTTCGTCTCTTTCTTGGGAAGAGTGAACTATGATTATGCGGGCAAATACATGATTGAAGGAACTTGGCGTCGTGATGGTTCTTCGAAATTGGTAAAAGAGCAACGATGGCAAAACTTTTTTGGAGTTTCAGGAGGATGGAGAATTTCAGAAGAAAATTTTATAAAAAACAATATAACTTGGTTGGATAATTTGAAGGTACGTGGATCTTGGGGAGAAGCTGGTAATTTGAGTTCTATTGGTAACTATGAAAGTTTTGCAACGATAGGAACAGGTACTACAATTTTTGGTACCACTCCTGGATTAGCCAATACTGCATGGATTGGTGGAATCATTGATACTTCACGTACTTGGGAGCGTGTAGAAACTACTAATATAGGTTTGGATTTTGGAGTGTTGGGTAATAGATTGAGTGGTAGCTTTGAATACTATTGGCGTAAAAATAAGGGAATGTTGATGTCCATCACTTATCCTAAAGTATTGGGGGCATCAGCGCCTGCCACAAATTCTGGAACTTACAAAGCTGAGGGATGGGAACTTGCTTTAAATTGGCAAGATCGAATCAATGAAGATTGGAGTTACAATATAGGTTTTATATTGGCTGATGCTAAAACGGAAATTGCCTCTTATGAAGGAGCTATTTCTAAAAAAGCAGGAGTTAATAAGATTGTAGAGGGATATCCGATGAATTCTTTGTGGGTATATAAGACTGATGGATTGTTCCAGAACCAATCAGAAGTAGATGCATATTATAGTCAGATGACTGGCAATGTTTCTGGTTCTAAACTGACTTCTGTAAAACAAGGTACTGATAATGCATTAACTCCGGGCAGCGTGCGTCGCGTGGATTTAAATGGAGATAAAGATATTACTATTGATGACTTATATTACTTTGGTGATATGGCTCCCCATTATACATTTGGTATAAATTTGGGATTGACTTACAAAGGGATTGATTTTAGTGCATTTTTCCAGGGGGTTGGACAGCAATATAATATTCGCAGTGGCCAAATGGGATGTGCTTTCTGGTCAGGATGGACAAATACAAATGGTTACTTCTTAGGTAATACTTGGACTTCAGATGATAATCCTTATTATCCTGGTAATCAAGGGGATGATGTGTTTCCCGTAATGTCTCGTAATGGTAACCGTAATACATGGAACTATAAGGATTATAATGATTTAAATGTGATGAATAATTGGTATGTGCGTTGTAAATCTATTCAGTTGGGATATACATTACCGAAGAGTTGGATTTCTAAAGCAGGTATACAAAACTTACGTGTATGGTTAGCAGGAGAAAACTTGTTTGATATTTCCAATGTGAAAGATGGGTTTGACCCTGAAGCAAATTATGAAATGGGTACATATAGTGGTTTAGAAGTCTTCTCGAGTTCCGTTTCTTTTGGTTTGGATATAACTTTCTAATAACTTAATAAAAATGAATATGATGAAAACGAATAAATATATAATAGTTTTGATTTCTACTGCACTATTTTCTTTGACTGGATGCACAGACTGGTTAGAGCAGGAACCAATGTCACAAGTAACTACAGCTGTATATTTTAAAAATGCTGAACAGTTTCAGAATGCTGCTAATAAATTGGCGGATGAATGTTATGGATTTGGACGTAATTTCACGAGTAACGAAAGTTTTAGTATTTTCTTTGATTATGGAACAGATTTAATTGGTCGGCGTTCAGATGAAATTTCAGGTTTAAATGGTGCACCTACTTCTGAATCTTATTATGAGAAATCTTACAAGGCTCTTCGAAATATCAATAATTTATTGGATCAAAGCAAAAATTATACAGGGACAGAAAATATTGACCAACCTGTAGGGCAAGCTTTATTTTATCGTGCATTTTGGCATTTCTTTTTGTTGAAACGTTATGGAGGCATAACTTTAGCTACTTATGCACCTGAGACTAATAGTGATATGATTCTGGCACCACGTAACTCACGTTATGAAGTTGTACAACAGATTCTTGATGATTTAGATGAAGCTATAAGTCGTTTAAAAAATACCACCAAGTCTTCTACAGGAAATAATGGACAGGTAACAATTGAGGCTGCCAATGCATTAAAAGCTCGTGTTTGTCTGTTTGAAGGAACTTGGGAAAAATATAATGGTAGAGGTAACGCTGATGAGACTAACGGTGATGGTATCCAATCGGGAGCTGGTACGGTAATTCCTGATAATTATCCATCAATAGAATCATTGTTGACCATGGCTAAGGAGTGTTCAGGTAAATTTGTAGAAGGTGGGGAGTATGGAAATGAGTATGCTGTATGGATGCCTGATGAAGAACTGTCTGGTTATGAAAATCAAGCTGCCTATTATTATTTTATTTTGGAGGATGCTGCATCTAATCCTTACGGACTTGACAAATCATCCAATGATGAAGCTATTTTTCGTTTAATTTTTGATTATGATAAAAATAAAAAGTCTGGACAGAATCTTTCTCATACGGCACCAGTAAGTGGGACTCGTAAGTTAATGGATATGTTTTTGTGCAAAGATGGTCTTCCTGTACATAAATCTAAATTATTTAATGGATATAAAGGTTTGAATACGGAGTTTGAAAATCGTGATAGCCGTATGACTGCATTATTTAAACGAGTAGATCATTGTTATTGGGGATATGCAGGTTCTGGTAAAGGTAATCCGTCTGATTATACAACTACTCCTGATTTAGGCAATGGCGGTATTGGTTATATTCCTAAATTATCAGCTTATAGTGCTAATGATATTGCTTATGAAGGACGTAAATTTGTATTTGAAAGAAATCGGAAAACGGAAGAAGAAGCCTTTGATTATAACCATATTCGTTTACCGGAAATGTTGTTGACTTATGTAGAAGCAGTTTATGAACTGAATGGAAATATAGACAACTCAATTTTAGACAAGACTATCAATGTAATCCGTAAGCGTGCCCATATTGCTGATTTAACAAATGAGTTAGTAAATAATTACGGATTAGATATGTTGGAGGAAATTCGTCGTGAACGTGCTATAGAATTGATTGGTGAAGGTTTTCGTTTTTCTGATCTATGCCGTTGGGGAATTGCCGAACAGGAAATTAATCGCCCTAGATGTTCTTACTATATTTCTGTAAACGGACAACCTAATGAATTGGGACAATCAACCTATTATGATCCGAGTCAATTTACGACTTATATAACTGATGAGGAAGAAGCACAGTCTGTTTATACAGAAGGATTACCTACTTTAAAAGCTGGAGCTCTAATTATGGAGAAGGTAAATAACAGGGTATTTTCGAGGAAAAATTATTTGCAGGCAATACCATTGGACGAAATTGCTTTGAATAGTAATTTGAAGCAGAATCCGAATTGGTAATCATAAGTGCGATAATAGGAAAGAGGAGGTATAGAAATGAAGAGGCTCAAAATAGAAAAATAGGATAGACTTACTTATACTCTATATTACAACATAAAAATCTCCTGCTTTTAGCCATCTAATTAAAATAAACGAAGGCTAAAGCAGGAGACTTTTTACTTTTAAGTTTCAATCTATAAGATTTTTACTTTAGCAATTCTATTTTGAGCCTCTTTATTTATATGATCAAGTACACATTTGAAAAGAAATTTTATATCGTGAGCGAAGTCAAAGCAAGCCCATCAAAATTCTTTCAAGAGTATACAATCTTCATGAGAACGAGATTCTTGAATGGGGCAGACTTTGGCTCGATGTTGCGCAACCTGCAACTTTCCATATTCAGCGCGGCTACGCAATTGGGTATATTTACTGTATTGCTGGTAGCCATTCTGATGGGATTTACTTCCAGGGAAGCGGCTTCGCTGGGGATTATCGGTGGTGCCAGTGGTCCTATAGCCATTTTTACAACTATAAAGCAGGTTCCTCATTTGCCGGGTCTGATTACCATTGCCGCCTATTCTTATATGGCTTTGGTTCCGGTGATTGTTCCGCTGGTGGTGAAAATATGGTGTACAAAGAAAGAGTTTAGTATTAATATGAAAGAGCAGGAAAAGTATCCTTCTAAAACGGAAATCAAGAACCTGCGTGTGTTCAAGATTGTATTTTCGATTGTAGTGACTGCTGTTATGGCGTTGTTTGTTTTCATGAAAAAGAAGATAACCCCACTGATTGGTGCTACGGGGCTGAGTACTGTACCTATGACAAGCCGTGTAGTCAATGAAATAACCTTGCTCCAATATTGTATGGCAAATAATATTTGGGGCGTGATCGGTTTGGCGGTAGCTGCCGATATGCTGATTTCGCTTTTGGGATAAGCGGTATATATTTTGAAATATAAAGATACGGATGATGAGAGGATGTAAGTTCTTTATGAAGTCTGCATAATCCGTGTCTATCACTATTAAAGGTTGTGATAGCGAATGTTGTATAATAGGGGAGGGATTATCGAAGAATGCTTCAAGTTTTGTCGGACAGTGCCATAATCTTAAATAGATGCTGTTTGTTTTCGTTTTTTAGATGTCACTCTTCTTTTGTTTTTTTGAATCTCTACTGGTGACAGTTTTAGATAAAACGGACGTTTTTGTCATGGTCGTCTTTATTATCGTGTTTTAAATCATTAAGCAATAGTTTGTCTTGACTGGAACATTAGCATATACATGGCTATTAAAACGACAGCAACAATTATCCCGACTCCTAAAATGAGTATTGGTTCAAGAATATTATCCAGTTGTTTTAATTCATGCTCTGGTTAGATGTGATATCTTTCGACTGCTGCGATATATTGGGGATATCTTTCCATATTTTCCAAAAAGCAGATCCCTTTTCTTAATCCTGGGGCAATTCCCAAAATAATTTTCTATAAGGATAGAAATGTGTGATAATTTCTAACATCATAAGAGAATGTAATAGTGGAACGTCTGAATTGACTAGCAGATATAAGCAAAATCAGGCTTGGTAATGTTTGCTGATGAGTTTTCCTATAAAAAGGATTTGTAAAAGTAATGTTTGATATCTCATTGTCTAAAGAAGATTATTATAAATGGCATGAGGTAGCAGTGAGTTCGGTAGTATAGCGACTGTTTTCTTACTGTATGTTTTTTGAAAAATATCTGTCACACTGTCATATGACTTTTCAATGCCTTGTTATACAGCGTGTTAAATCTGTGATGAATACTGTGACAGATAAAAAAAGTGTCACCCTTCTGTCACACAGAAACGGATGAAGTAGTTCTCTCGACGAACTATTTCATGCAGATAACCTATATGGTTAACAGGGTGTTCCAACGTGTGGAACAGTTGATTCCACCATCAGAAACAACTTGTTTTATACTATTGGAACTCCTTGTTTCACATGGGGAAATAAGGAGTTCCATCAGACAGGCTCCTTTGTTCCTCTCAAGAAATGAGGAAGATAAAGAGTATCCGTTTCGAGAACCTGATGATAAACGGTAAGGTGATGTCGGCATGATATGTCCGAAAGGCCCCAATGGTATAAGATTCCGGATTGGGCAGGTATCTTTGTGGAAGAGCATATGGAGAATGCAGCATTTGTGAAATAAAAAATAAGGGTAATTATTTAAGTGGAATAATTCTTTAAGAGCAATCCTTTTTCGTATCTTTGTCCATTGAAAATGAATAAATTATATTCTTATGGAATTACAAGATAGATATATCCGTTTTGATTGGGCGGTCAAACGCCTGTTGCGCCATAAAGCCAATTTTGGTGTGCTCGAAGGGTTCCTTACGGTGCTGATAGGTGATGATATCCATATAGTGGAGATTCTGGAAAGCGAGGGTAATCAGCAAACGGAGGAGGATAAGTTCAACCGGGTTGATATCAAGGCTCTTAATAGTAAAAATGAGATTGTTATCATCGAGATCCAAAATACCCGTGAACTGTATTATTTGGAGCGTATCCTGTATGGAGTAGCCAAGGCCATTACGGAGCATATCTCATTGGGTGAAACTTATTATAAAGTTAAAAAGATATATTCCATCAGTATCCTTTATTTCGATATCGGTTATGGAACTGATTATCTTTATCATGGGCAGAATATATTTAAAGGGGTGCATACGGGAGATTTCCTGCAGGTCAGTACCCGGGAGAAGGATGCTATTGTGCCTCGTATGCCTTCCGAAATTTATCCTGAGTATTTCCTTATCCGTGTGAATGAGTTTAATAAGGTGGCCATGACTCCCCTTGAGGAATGGATAGAATATTTGAAGACGGGTATTATCCGTCCTGACACGACAGCTCCCGGATTGGGGGAGGCACGTGAAAAATTGAAATATTATTCAATGACCCCTCAGGAACGTCATGCTTACGATGAACATCTCAGCGCTTTAATGATTCAGAATGATGTTCTTGATTCTGCCAAGTTGGAAGGAAAGATAGAAGGGCGTATGGAAGGTCGCGAAGAAGGTCGTATGGAGGGCCGCGAAGAAGGTCGTGCGGAAGGTCGCGAAGAAGGCATTAAGGAAGGTGTCGTTCGCAATGCCCGGAGGATGAAAGAAAAAGGGCTCTCTATAGAGGATATTATGGAAATTACAGGATTGACATTGGAAGAGGTTCATCAGTTGTAATTCTATGTTCGGTTAAAAAGATCCACAGGTATCCTCATGAGGTATCTGTGGATTTTTATTTTAATGAATGAGGTGTTGAGTGAATATCGTGAGTGGAGCGTATTAAAAAGAAAATATTCATTTAAACATATAGCTTGATGAGGAAATTAGTATTTGCTTTATTGTTATTGTGCAGTGCTTTGTTTGCTACTGCCCAAGAATGGCAATGGTCCGTACGGCTAAAAGGATTCATCTCTTCCGAAACTGGCAAAGAACCGACTGCCTTCCTGTGGATACCTTCCGATTGTCATCAGTTGCGTGCCGTAATGGTAGGAAAGCACAATATGAGTGAGGAAACCCTGTTCGAGATGCCGCGTTTCCGGGAAGCATTGTCCCGGATGGGAATCGGACTGGTATGGATCACTCCCGGAATCGACCAGCAATGGGATGTGACAAAGGGAACGCAAGAGATTTTCAATCGGATGATGAATGACCTGGCGGAAGTCAGCGGCTATTCTGAGTTGGAACATATACCTGTAGTTCCTGTCGGTCATTCGGCAATGGCCACTTATCCGTGGAATTTTGCCGCTTGGAATCCTGAACGGACATTGGCTGTCATTTCTTTGCATGGAGATGCTCCCCGTACCAACCTGTGTGGCTATGGCGGGGAGAATCTGGAGTGGGGTAGGACACGTAATATAGATGGTATTCCGGGATTGATGATTGAAGGAGAATATGAATGGTGGGAGGCGCGGGTGAACCCTGCTTTGGCATTTCGGATGATGTATCCCGAAAGTTGTATTTCATTTTTGTGTGATACGGGACGTGGACATTTTGATGTGGCCGGGCAGACTGCTGATTATATTGCTTTGTTTCTGCGAAAAGCGTTGGAATACCGTTTGTCCGGACATCCTTCTTTGAATGAGCCTGTCCGTTTGAAAAAACTGAATCCGGAAGAAGGGTGGTTGGCCGAGCGTTGGCGTCCGGAGCAGAAGGACAGGGCTAAGGCGGCTCCTTATCGGGACTATAAAGGAGATAAGCACGATGCATTTTGGTATTTTGATAAAGAAATGGCCGGACTGACCGAAGCCCGCTATGCAAAATATAAAGGTAAGCAGATGCAATATCTTGGATTTATGCAGAGAGGCCGGTTGGTTAAATATGATGCCGGACAACATGCCGGAGTGATTGCCGCTTTCCGGCCGGAAGCCGATGGTCTGACTTTTCACGTAAAAGGGGTGTATACGGACTCTTTACGCTCCTCACTGGTAAAGGAACATGCTCATGGCGGAATTGAAGTTACTCGTATTTGCGGTCCGGTGGCAAAGGTGAATGATACTACTTTTACCGTGCGTTTTTATAGAATGGGAATGGATAATCCGAAGCGTACCGGAGATATCTGGCTGTTGGCCGCTAATGAGGGTGACAGTAGATATAAGAGTGCGGTACAACAATTCAATATTCGTATTCCTTATCGGAATACAGAGGGAAAACGCCAATATATACTTTTTCCGGGGATAGAAGATGTGAGGGAAGGAGTGGAATCAGTTTCTCTTGAAGCTGTTTCTGATTGTGGATTGCCCGTATATTATTATGTAAAGGAAGGCCCTGCGGAATTACAAGATAACAGGCTGGTCTTTACGAAAATTCCTCCCCGCAGTAAATTTCCGGTGAAAGTCACCGTTGTAGCCTGGCAGTACGGGATTGCCGGACAGGTACAGACGGCTGAACCGGTGGAACGCAGTTTTTTTATAACGAAATAGTCAGCTCCGCGTTGAGTCTTTATTTCTTCTCTTTCGTATTGAATGATATAAAGGGAGAAGTTGCGATTTGTTATTATCATAATTCAGTAAATACCATGAAAAAGAAGCTGATGACTTGTCTTTATATATGCCTTTCTGTCATCCATGTTTTTGCTCAAACGAGGGAGCACGGGAGGACGGGAGAATTTAATATTCTGGATTTCGGAGCCACCCGTGATACTATGATGGTGCATACGAAAGCTATCAATGAAGCGATTGAAAGCTGTTACAGGCAGGGGGGCGGAAGAGTGGTTATTCCTCCGGGTAAATTTAAGACAGGTACTATTTTTCTGAAAGATAATGTAGAACTTCATTTGGATAACGGTGCCTGCCTTTATGCCAGTGAGGATTATGCTGATTTTCCTATTCAGCCGAGAGCAGCTTACCGCTCTTTGAAAGATGCAGGCGGATGGTCGGCGTTGATTTATGCGGTGGGGGCTAGGAATATAGCCGTTACGGGCAAAGGCGTAATTGATGGGAGAGGAAAGGGCAGAAAAGGGCGTGTGGGCGGAGTACCGGGTGATGCCGACGGCAGACCGCGTAATATCCTTTTTATTTCATGTAAAGGGGTACGTATCTCAGGTATCAGTATGAGGAATTCAGCCTTGTGGAATCAACATTATCTGGATTGTGAAGATGTTATTGTAGAGCATATCCATGTTTTCAACCATTGTAATGGTAATAATGACGGTATAGATATTGACGGTTGTCGCAGGTTTATCTTGTCTGATAGTGTCATCGATTCGGACGATGACGGAATCGTGTTGAAAAGTACGGGGCTGGCTCCTTGTGAAGATGTCGTTATTAATAATTGTATTGTCAGCAGCTTTGCCAATGCCATAAAATGTGGCACCGAATCGACCGGAGGATATAAGAATATTGTCATTTCTAATTGTATTGTTAAACCGAGTTGCAATAAAGGGGACCGCATTATAAAATCTACTCCAAGCGGTATTACGGCTATTTCTTTGGAGGTGGTGGATGGTGGAATAATGGATGGCGTGTCTATTGACAATATCGTAATTGAGGGTACGGAATGTCCTTTGTATGTCCGTTTGGCGAATAGAGGCCGGAAATATATAGATGAGGCTCCGGTTCCTCCAATAGGAAAAATGAGAAATATACAGATTAGTAATGTAACCGCTTATGATACCGGTAATTTTTGTTCTTCCATAACGGGGATTCCCGGTGGTGAAATAGAGAATATTTATTTGAGCAATGTTCGCTTTCTAAATAAAGGCGGGCTTGTAGCAGGAAATTGCCGGACGGCGAATGATATGCAAGGGAAACGGCATGATACTGCCGGAAATGTATTTCGGGACCAATATTGGTCTTCCCATCGGGAAGTGAAAGAGGATGAGAAAGGTTATCCGCAACCTACTGTATGGGGGAATCTGCCGAGTTATGGACTGTTTATCAGAAATGTGAGAAGTATAGCTGTGGACAATGCCACCTTTCAATCGGAAAAGCCTGATCCCAGGATACCGGTAATTGCCGTTAATGTAGGGAACTTGTCGCTTGACCGGATACAAGTCAACGACATTTCTTCCGCCGGTGTACTTTTGGATAATGTCAGGACGGCGGATGTAGACAGACGGTTGAGGAAAAGCGGAAAGTGATTTTCTATGTCGTTAAACAATAATTAAACCAACAGAAATATGAAACGGATATATGTATGTCTATTGATTTTTTTATGCTTTGCCTTTGTACAGGCGCAAAAGATAAAACACCCTGCTTTGCTTTATACTCCGGAGCGCATTCAGCAGGTGAAACAACGGATTGTAAATGATTTAAAGATGGCTGAGGCATGGGCTTCTATAAAGAAGACGGCAGATGAACAGTTGCAGAAAAAGAATCTAAGCAAGGCGGATTACCTGGCTTTGGCTTATTTGATGACAGATGAAAAAAAATACGCTGACAAATTGAAAGAGATTTTATTGGATGTCATTAAGGAGGATACGTGGGGCAGTGAAGAAATGCTGGCGCGTATCCCTGTCTGGAGAGCGGATTTGGGACTGGCACATAAAGCTTACCTTTCTGCCATAGCCTATGATGCTGTTTATAATGACCTTTCAAGTTCCGAGAGGAAAGAAATAGCGGAAGGATTGAAACGGTTGGCCCTTGACCCGTGTCTGGGGGACTGGGTGCTGGAGCCGGCACGTATTCATTCGTTGAATTCGATGGGACATAACTGGTGGACTTCTTGTGCCTGCATGGGCGGCATACTGGCCTTGAGTTTACAAAACGAATTGCCGGAGGCAAAGCAAGGAGCAGAGGCAGTATATGAGGCTCTTCCCCAATGGTTTGACTTTGCCGGAGATGTCTTGCAGCAGAAGCCGAAAAGCTTTGATGCCGACGGAGGGATGTATGAAAGCCTCAATTATGCCAATTTCGGGATTCAGGAAGCATTACAGTTTCGTTTGGCATGGATGAACACCCATCCCGGACAAAAGCCGGTTCAAATTCCGCAACTGAATAAATTGTCCGATTTCTTTGTGCATGTCTGCTATCCGCGTACAGGCATACTATATAATATGAATTTTGGTGACAGCCATAAGAATGTGACTGCCGAAAGTACCTTGATGCTGCTCTATGCGATAGGAATCAGGAATGATAATATGCTTTGGTATATGAATCAGGTGGAACAGGGGCAACACCGTGACGGTTATTTTATCGACCGTCCGATGGGATTTCTCTATACGCCCGATCTAAGCAAAGCGCCGCAGTTGCCTGAAATAAAGAAATCACAACTTTTTGCAGATTTTGGGTGGGCTACGATGCGTACTTCCTGGGAGAAGGATGCTACCATGCTGGTCGTTAAATCGGGGCATACATGGAATCATTCTCATGCGGACGCCAACTCGTTCATCATCTTTCATAAAGGAGTGGATATTATAAAAGATGCGGGAAACTGCTGGTATCCTAATCCCAGTTACCGTAATTATTTTTTTCAAAGCGAGGCACACAATGTCGTGCTTTTCAATGGCAAAGGACAGTCACGTGAACAACAATATCATGGTTCAATGCTGAGAGGGTATTTACATTATTTGCTCGATGCGGATAATGTAAAATATGTATTGGCCAATGGAACCGGCCCGTATTCAGACCAGTTTAGTCGTAATTTCCGTCATTTTCTGTGGATAGATGATGTGATTTATATGATTGATGATTTGAAAACTCATGATGTGGGACATTTTGAATGGCTTTGGCATCCGGGAGGAGAGGCGGAAAAACGTGGAATTGATCTGAATATAACAAATGGGAATTCTTCAGTTGTTGTCCGTCCGCTATATCCCCGTTTGTTGGCGAAATCCGATTTTGTACATGATTACCCCGAAGATTTATATTGGGAAGAAGTAGAAGCTCCAACGGAGGATTTAAAAGGAACAGAAACGTATTATTCATTTCATTTACCGGCAAAAGTGGATAGGGTGAAAGGGCTGACCGCCATCATCTTGAAAGAAACGCCGGACCAGAAAGATCTTCCTTATATGGAAAGACGGGAAGGCAAAGATTGGATAGGACTTCGTATTCGTTATAAGGGAAAAATAACAGATCTCTATATCAATCAATTGGCCGACGGGCGATTGATGCATAGCAATTCATGGATTGAAGCGGACGGATGGTTTACGGACGCTTATATGTTTGCAGTCGCTTATGAGGCTGGTATGGAACCGGCCGATTCAAAAGAGCGCTTTATTTGTTATGGAAGCGCTTTAAGACGAGGAGATGTTTCTTTCTTTTCTTCTTTGGCTAAGCTTTTTGTGATTCAAAAGGAGGAAAACGGGCGGATGAAATTGTGGATGGATGGTCAACCGAAGATGAATGCTGGATTCAGAAGCGAGAAACGTCCGAAAGCGGTTGTCGTGAATGGAAAGGTAACTCCTGTAGTTTATGAGAAGGGCACGGTAAAAGTATCAGGCGTGGTTATTGAATGAGCGGGTAAGGCGAAGAATTTGGTGGAAGTTTATTTTACGCAAAGGTTTGCGTGCTTTTTGTTAAGCTGGCTGGTACTTATGTCAGCTTAATCTTTTTATTTTTGAGCATATAAATAAACGATTTGTTAACGTGTAAAATAATGATACGATGAAAAAGCTCTTCTTTTTAATGGCTGCGAGTTTTTTGTTTGCTCCTGTACATGCACAGATAACCGAGCGTGAACGTCCTGCCGAATGGCAACATCTGGTAAAGGGTGCACGTTTTATGGACCGTTTCCTTCCGATGCCCGACGGTATCCAGGTCAAGGGGATATGGGGAACTGACAGTGTGCTGAACCGTTATGTGGATAATGGCATTGAGCTTCCCGGAGTTTCTTTCTGGGGAGGAAATATATTGCAGGATACGGAAGGCAAATATCATCTGTTTGTGTGTGGCTGGCCCGAGAACTCTCCGAAAGGTCACATGTTCTGGTCAAACTCTACCGTTTTTCATGCGGTAAGTGACCGGCTCACGGGACCTTTTAAAATACGGAATTCCATTGGAAAAGGACATAATCCGGAAGCGTTCCGTCTGTCGGACGGCCGTATCGTGGTCTATGTTATTGATGGTTATTATATAGCGGACAGGGTGGATGACAAGGTTTGGACGTATGGAAAGTTCAGTTTTGACCCGCGTGACCGTAAAATCATAGAAGGCCTCTCCAATCTGACTTTTGCCCGTCGTCAGGATGGCTCTTATCTGATGGTATGCCGCGGTGGAGGTGTCTGGATCAGCAAAGACGGACTTTCACCCTATAAGCAGTTGACGGACAAACGGGTTTACCCGGATGTGGAGGGCCGGTTTGAAGATCCGGTGGTATGGAGGGATGATTTGCAATATCACTTGATCGTAAATGACTGGTTGGGCAGGATTGCTTTCTACCAGCGTTCCAAGGACGGAGTACATTGGGTGACGGAACAGGGAGAAGCATACATGCCGGGCGTATCATTCCATAAAGACGGAACGGTGGAGCGTTGGTTTAAATATGAGCGTCCTAAGGTTTTCCAGGATGAGAAGGGGCGTGCCGTCCAAATGAATTTTGCCGTGATTGATACGATAAAATGGAACGACCTTCCTAATGACAAACATAGTTCCAAGAACATAAGCGTTCCCTTGAATAAAGGGATGCTATTGTCCGTTTTGAATGAAAAGGAGATCACTCCGTCTACCCGTACCATTGAAGTGAAGATTGCCGCCGAAGAGGGGTTCCATCCGCAAACGGATGTGGATGTAAAGTCGTTGCGGTTCGGTTCGTTTACAGAAGTGAACTTCGGGCGTGGTTGCAAACCGGTGAAGACCAAGGTTTCGGGGGAAGACTTGATTGTGGTCTTTAATGCCAAAGGAAGTGGAATTACCTCTGATGAGTTTGCTCCCAAAATGATAGGAAAACACAGGAATGGGAACATGCTTTACGGTTATGCCCGCCTGCCTTATGTGAATTACCGGCCGGCTTTGCTTTCTGCCCGTCGTCCTGTGTTTGATAAGGAAAAAGGGGAATTGAAAGTGGAGATACAAAACTTTGGATTGTCTGCATCGGAACCGGCGGAAGTGGAGGTGATATGTGGCGGCCATAGCTTGGGGCGGATGACTCTAAAGACATTGCAGCCTTATGAAGTAGAGTATCTGGCCTTCTCTCCGGATGCAGCCTTGGCGGATGACAAATCATCTTATGAAGTCGTATTTTTTTATGAAGGAAAAGAGGTGGAACGGAACAGACTGATTTAATTTGTAAGTTGACGGTTGATAACATCTTATTTTTGAGTGAAAAACGTTTGCCAAACGTATCTAATAAGAAAAATGCAAAATATGAAGAATTTATTGACCTTTTGTCTTATGGTATGCTGTGTGGCCGTACAGGCTCAATTAGTGACTTATCCCGAAGGACTGCAGACCGGTATGTCTCATAATGATGACTATACGGTTCGTGTCCGTGTGCCGGGGGGCGACTGGAAAGATCTGTTTGAGTATAATGTGCAGGTAGATATGGATAGGGTACAGGATGCTTCGATGGTACAGTTTGATATGGGCAGTCCTGTAGAAGTGATGGTGAAAAAAAATAATGGGACGATTCATGAGGTTGATATCCGTCCGCAGGCCAGGAAAGTGCAGTATGTGCAGAATAAGAATGTAATTACGTTTACGCTGGACAAACCTCAGTATCTGTCTGTGGAGTTTAATGGCGACCGCCTGCATAATCTCCATCTTTTTGCCAATCCGATGGAAACGGAGACTTACTCGAAAGAAGAGAAAGGAGTGATGTATTTCGGGCCGGGAGTGCATCGTCCCAAAGATCTGCCGAACAATCAGATAAGAATACCAGGCAATACGACGGTTTATCTGGCACCGGGAGCTGTTGTGAAAGCGAAGTTGCTGCTGGATAAAGTGGAGAATGTACGGATCATTGGGCGTGGCATTTTGGACCATCCTGTTCGTGGTATCGAAATCACTGATTCTAAAAATATAGTGATAGATGGCATAACAGTGGTCAATCCTGATCATTATACCGTATTTGGCGGAGGTGCTGAGGGGGTGACAATCAAGAACCTGAAATCATTCAGTTGTAAAGGTTGGAGCGATGGCATCGACATGATGTGCTGTCACGATGTATTGATAGACAATGTGTTTATGCGTAATAGTGATGACTGCATTGCTTTATATAATCATCGTTGGAACTGGTGGGGCGGTTCGGACAATATCACTGTACAGAATTCCATTCTTTGGGCGGATATTGCTCATCCTATCAATGTAGGTGGTCATGGTGATCCGAATTCTCCGACAGGAGAGATTATTGAGAATCTGGTTTTCCGCAATATTGATATTTTGGAACATGATGAAGATGATGTGCCTTATCAGGGATGTATGGCTATAGATGCAGGCGACAGAAACAGGGTGAAAAATATATTGTTTGAGGATATTCGTGTGGAAAGTATTCAAGAGGGGAGGCTGTTTCATATCAATGTCCGTTTTAACGGGAAGTATGACAAACAACCCGGACAAAGCATCGATGGAGTGACTTTCCGTAATATTACTTATAACGGGGTGGGAGAGAACCCGTCACTGATAAAAGGATTGGACAAAGACCGGATGGTACGGGATGTGATTTTTGAGAACGTTGTGGTTAATGGGAAGAAAATGAAAGATTTAAGTGGTTTTATAACCAATGAATATATTGAAAGAATTGGAGTCAAATAAAATTCGTTTGATAGAAAATAGTATATTTGTGTAACTGTTGGATGAGTTTTGTTTGCATGTAATGAAAATTATTCTAAAATATATCATATCTTTAAAGATACTGTTATGGGCATGTATAGCGATTTATCCGCAATCTTATCCATTTCGTAGTATCTCTGTGGCCGAAGGTTTGCAGGATCTTATAGTGAATGCACTTTATAAAGATTCATTGGGTTATATATGGATTGGAACCGCTAGTTCTTTAGAACGTTTTGACGGAGTACATTTGAAGTCTTTTCCTATTCCTGAAGAAGGGAAACGAAAGGATGTGAATACGATTATAGAAATGCCTGGTCATGAACTATGGATGGGGAATAGAACAGGGCTTTGGAAAGTGAATGGAGAAAAATTATTACGGGTGGCGGCTGATACGATTAGGAGTGGTGTATATTCTCTTTGTTCTGATGGTAAAGGGACGTTGTACATAGGTAGTGAGTCAGGTTTGTTTATATATAATTCTAAAGGAGTGGAACGCATTCTGTTAGATCCGAATGTTTTGTCAGGAGCCAATTTCATTATGGGAATGGCATTGGATGATCGGGATATTTTATGGGTAATTACTCGAAAAGGATTGTATTCTGTAGTTTTGTCTGGTAAAAGTATCTTATTTCATCCTTGTTTGATGAATGGACAAGTGTATGAAGATGGATATAATAATATATATAGTTTGGGATCCATGCTTTATTTAGGGACAACGGAGAAAGGAATTATTACTTTTGATAAATGTACCCGCCAGTTCGCTCATTGGATGGATTTGGGGCATGTGACTTCTCTATCAGGTAATGGAAAAGATATGCTTTATGTGGGTACAAATGGCAATGGAGCATATTTTGTATCTATTAATAAAAAAAGAATAATTCGTTCTTTCCGTCATGAGCCTGGTAATGAAAAAAGTCTTCGTTCCAATTCTGTTTATTCCATGTTGGTAGACCGTGAGGGATTGGTTTGGATAGGGCTTTTTCAATTTGGTCTTGATTATACAATGTATCAAAGTGGTATTTTCTCTACATATAGATTCCCGCCTTTTTTTGATTCGGAAGGTTTGACCGTGCGTACCATTGAATTGCAGGATGGAGAAAAATTAATAGGTTCCCGTGACGGATTATTTTATTTGGATGAAAAAAGAAATCTGTTCCGGAGTTTTAAATCACCAGAGTTACGTTCTAATATGATTATGTGTACTTATACTTTTTATGGTAACTATTATATAGGTACCTATGGAGGGGGAATGTATGTACTGGATCCGTTGACAATGAAGCTTCGGGATTTTGATATTCATGAACCTTTTCCTTTTATAAAAGGGTCGATTTTTGGGATAAATGCGGATTATGAAGATAATCTTTGGATTGCTACTTCCAAAGGGCTGTATTGTTATAAGGATGGGAAGAAAATCCGTCACTATACTAATACAAATTCTAAGTTACCGGAAGGCAATGTATATGGTATTTATTTTGATTCTACTCATCGGGGATGGATTTATACAGAAAGTGGCTTGTATATACTGGAATCAGATTCAGATAGGTTGATTACAGATCGTTTTCCAGAGAACTTTATACATGATAAATTTATAAGGACCGTTTATGAAGATTCATTTCATCAGCTTTATTTTCTTCCGGATAAAGGAACAATTTATTCATCTGATTTATCTTTGAAACAGTGTCGTGACCTTTCATCTATTGAGGTATTGAAAGGAAAGAATGCTATGTTTATGATAGAAGATAAAGAAGGATGGTACTGGATAGGGACTAATAATGGATTATATCGTTATAAAGGAGAAAAAATAGAAGAATATGATTTTTCGGATGGTGTGTCCAGTCCTATTTTTCTGACTTGTATTCCAAGAATAGATAAAGATGGTACCATTTGGATTGGTAATTCTAATGGCTTGTTATTTACTGATTCTGGTAAGATTACAAAAGGAAGAAAATATTCTTATTCTCTTGGTATAACAGGTGTATATGAGGATGTAAATAAGGTGATTCCTGTAATACGTGAGAATGCAATGAGATATAGAGTAGAACTGGAAAATATACCTAAAAGTTTAATAATACATTTCTCTGCTTTTACTTATACGGATCCGGCTTATATGTCTTATGAATATCAATTGGAAGGTGGTGATACGGACTGGATTAAATTGACGGGAAAATCAGAAGTTGTTTATTATGGATTGCCTTCTGGAGATTATACGTTTAAAGTGCGCCGGATTGGGGATCCTGCTTCAGAAATTTCTTTGATGATACACATTTCTTCTGCAATGAATCTTTGGTTATGGATTTTGTTAGGTGGAATGAGTTTATTGGGAATTATTGTCTTTTTATATTGTAAATTTAGAAAAAAGCGAATAGAACAACCTAAGAAGATGGAATCTATTACTATCATGAAATATAAATCATGTCATATTAGTATACAGGAATGTAGGGAATTATCCGATAGGTTGAAGTCCATAATGTACGAAGAGAAACTTTATATAAATCCTAATCTGAAGATTGCTGATTTATCAGATAGATTGGAAGTACCAGTCTATATTTTATCTTATTTTTTTAATCAATATCTGAATTGTAGTTATTATGATTATATAAACGATTTCCGTATATCCGAGTTTAAAAAAATGATAGAAGATGGTGAACATAGTCGATATACATTAGATACATTGATAGAACAATGCGGATTCAATTCACGTGCAACGTTTTTCCGTAATTTTAAAAAAGTATCTGGTATAACTCCCAACGAATATATCCGAAGAAATAAAAAACAGTCAGAATAGTGAATTGAAGTGTATTTGTAGTCTCAAATTATTATATACTGTCATATATTATAGATGTAATATATTGTTATACAGAGCGTTATTGTATATTTAGTATAAATCAACTGATTGATATATATTCTGTTGGTAAGCTGTTATCTTTTTGTCCTTTAGTCTGTATATTTGCATTGTATGATATGGTTAAAGGTATTTATCTATTATAAATATAGTATGAAGAACATTGAGAGAATAGTTTTGCTTGTCATTGTCGTATTGAGTAGTATTTCAATGCGGGCACAGACTTTAGAAAATTTTTTTAAAGCACCTCCTTTATGTGCACGACCGAGTACTTACTGGATGTGGATGAATGGAAATATATCCAAAGAAGGACTTACCGCTGACTTGGAATACATGAAACGGGCTTCTTACGGTGGGGCAATGATGTTCAATGTAGGAGTTGGGATACCCAAAGGTAGTGTTGATTATGCTTCTCCTCAATGGGATGAAATGACATTGCATGCAGTGAAAGAGGCAGAACGTTTGGGCTTGGAGCTTTACCTTCAGAATTCTCCCGGATATAGTGGCACTGGTGGTCCATGGATAACTGTGGAAAATTCGATGCAACAATTAGAGTGGACAGAAACGATGGTGGTACCTGATAAAAAAGGTTTGATTGAATTAGATTTGCCTCAGCCTTATGCGAAGTTGGGATATTATCAAGATATAAAGGTACTTGCATTTCCCGCATTGGAATGTGAAACACAATTATTTCCATCTTTGGTAACGAAAGTTTTATTGGATGATGAGGAAATAGATAAAAACTTGTTTTTTGATAATGATTTAGAATCACAAGTTCGTATGCAGCGGGCTGGTTCTGTCTTGACTTTCGAGTTATCCCAACCTTTTGAAGCTCGTGCTGTCACTGTACGACGGGGTAAGCGTGAAAAACCATTGGACCCTCATGACGGACCTCGTGATTATGCTCCTGATTTAAAATTGGAAGTGTCAGAAGATGGCAGGCATTATGTGGACGTTTCTAATATAAGTTGTCCGGCATTACGTTCTATGGATACTCCTGGTATTGCTCTGTTTGAACCGGTCAAAGGACGATATTTTCGATTCATAACAAATCGTGGGACCAATATTAGTGAAGTTCTATTACATGCCTCAGCCCGTTTGAAAGATTGGACAGCAAAAACGAATTATGTGAAAGATCCTGTAGCATTGGGAAATTATGATTCTCAGGATGTAACGGGGCAAACGATAGACCCTTCAAGTGTGATTGATATAACTTCATTAATGAACACTGATGGCAGATTGAAATGGAAAAGTCCCCCTGGCGTGAAGCGTTGGATAATTCTTCGTATGGGGTCTACTACTACCGGTGAAGTGGTAGCAGCTGCACCCGATAGCGGCGTTGGGCTGGATTGTGATAAATTTAGCAAGAAAGCTTTAGATCAGCATTTTGATAATTTCCTGATACCGCTTTTGAATAAATTGAAACCGTGGTGTGGGAAAACATTAAAAGCTCTGATGATGGATAGTTGGGAAGCGGGAAAGCAGAATTGGACTTCTTCTTTGCCGGGTTATTTTAAACGACATTGTGGATATGATTCTACTCCATGGTTATTGGCTATGACGGGACGCATAGTAAGAAGTATAGAGGATACGGAACGTTTCCTATATGATATGCGGCGCACCCAAACGGATATGTTTAATGAAAATTTTTTGGCATATTTTAAAGAAAAAGCAGCACAGTATGGTTTGAAGTTTGCAGCCGAACCTTATGGAGATGGAAATTTTGAGAGTTTGGAGTATGCGGAAGTTTTAGATTATCCGATGAGTGAATTTTGGGTACATTATATTTATGGAGGTGTGACAACATCAAAAATGGCAGCTAGTACCTCTCATCTTTGGAACCGTCCGATAGTTGGAGCAGAGTGTTTTACGGGAACTCCTTTTAATAGTAAATTGACCGAGCATCCTTATGCTATGAAAGCAGAAGGGGATTATATGATGACGGTTGGAGTCAATCGGTTTGTTTATCATGTTTTTGCTCATCAGCCTTATGTCGGAAAAACGGCAGGTAGTTTAATGACTATGGGACCTTTTGGTACACATTTGAATCGTAATTCTGTATGGGCGGAGCAAGCCGTTGGATGGAATATGTATAATGCACGTTGTGCTTATTTGTTACAACAGGGACACTATGTGGCAGATATTTTATATATAAAAGATGAAGGTATATCTTCTGGTATCACTGATTATGATTCAGCCTGCCCTATGACTCCGTATGGATATCGTTGGGATATAGGTAGTCGAAATGTGTTACAACATTTGTCTGTACAGAATGGAAGGTTGGTTTTACCTCATGGAATGAGTTATCGTTTATTGGTACTTACTCCGATGAAGCGATGTTCGCCTGAATTATTGAGGCAAATAAAACGATTGATTGGACAGGGGGCAACGGTATTGCTTTCTTCAGAGAAACCGGAAGGATATATGGGAATGGATTTGGTGAAAGATAAGGCTGTAAAATTGTTAGCAGCCGAATTATGGAATATGGCAGGTAAAGAGAATGTATATCATTCAAAAGATTTGCGACAAGTTCTGAAAAAATGCTGTATATCGCCCGATTTTTCTTTTATTGCAGAAAATAAAGATGCACAGATTCATTTTATACATCGTGCGGTGAATGGGGATGATGTTTATTTTGTAGCTAATCATCGTCGCCGTATGGAGAAAATAACCGCTACTTTCCGTGTTACAGGAAAAGTTCCTGTCCTATGGGATGCTGAGACCGGAAATACTGGAATTCCTGTTGCTTATAAACAAGAGAATGGAGTTATAAAAGTGACTTTAACTTTGCAAGAAAGTGGTTCGGTATTTATCGTGTTTCGTGAAGAAAAAATAGGGCGGACAATTACGGATGATTTTAAAGAAGTAGTACCTGAATCTGTTTTGTCACAACCTATATTTAATACATTTACAGTGTCTTTATGGGCAAAACCGGAAACATTTGCTGCATCTGGAAGGGGTTTTTTATTATTTCCAGACAAAGGAGAAGAACGATATGGGAGGGGGCATGCCGTAGTGGGGATTGCTATGGGACAAAATGGTATACGGATATATGAACGTACTAAAACGAACAATGTTGTATTAGAGTCCAAAACTCCAATAGAAGGTTGGACCTATGTTACTTTAGTTTATTCAGATGGAATTCCGACTCTCTATTTGAATGGAAAAAAGGAAGTGACAGGAAAAAAGTCAATGTTTGTTTGTTCACCTGCTTATGATGTACCAATGGCTGAAGAGCAATATATAGCTAGTTTCGAGGGAGATCAAACTAAGGTCCGGTATATAGCTGAGGCGTGGTCTCCCCAAGAGGTACAGGAAGAATATATAAAAGGACTGCCTGTTCCGGTTCTACCGGAGGATAGTAAAATGTTATTAACTTTGAATACAGATTGGAAAGTATGTTTTCCCGTAGGAAGTAAGGCTCCTGCTGAAATCAGGATGGATGTGTTAGCTTCTTTACATAAACATGAAAACTTCAATATCAGACATTTTTCAGGTAAAGCAACTTATAAAAAGACATTTATATTGACCAAAAAAGATCTGAAAAGTTATTCGAAGATAATGCTTGATTTGGGACGTGTGGAAAATATAGCAGAAATTAGTGTGAATGGAGAAAATCCCGTATTGGTTTGGAAAGCTCCATATCGAATTGATATAACTTCTGTCGTTAAAGCCGGAGAAAATTCAATTACGATTGATGTGACAAATCTGTATCCTAATCGTATCATCGGAGATGAGTATTTATCGGAACGATATGAATATGATGAGTACGGGCGTATTGTTAAATTACCTTTTTGGTATGTGAATCAGCAAGCAGATAGTAATCGGGAAAGAGTGCTTTTTATACCTTGGAAGTATTATAAGAAAACTGATCCTTTATTGGAAGCCGGACTTTTAGGTCCTGTGCGTATAGTGGGGATATTCAATGAAAAATAAAATAATTAATTAAAACCATGAAAAAGATATTTTTTATTGTAGTAACAGCATTATGGAGTGTTATGCAGACTCTGAATGCTCAAATTATTGATGTAAGAGTAAAGACAGAGCCGTTTACTCATTATTGGAGTGTTGGCGTAGGGGCCGGACGTGCTAATGAAGGGCTTCGTGCCGGGTGGTTGGAACATTTGCAACTGGTAAAAAAAATTGTGGCTTCCGATATGTGCGGATGCATGGATTGTTCCATGACGATATGTTTGTTTATTTTCGGAAACCTGATGGAAAAGTTGTTTATAATTGGCAATATATAGATGAATTATATGATCGTATGTTGGCAATAGGTGTAAAACCTTTTGTAGAATTAGGATTCTTTCCTAAAGACATGGCAGCTGAAAACAGCAAAACACAGATGTGGTGGAAAGGTTATGTTTCTGTAGATCGTAATAACTTTGGAAAATGGCATGATTTAATCAAGGCTTTTACTCAACATATCGTTGATCGTTATGGTATTAATGAAGTTCTTACTTGGTATTTTGAAGTATGGAATGAACCTAACTTGACTGGAACTGGTGGATTTTTTCACGGGACAAAAAGTGATTATTTCCGATTATATAAGGAGGCTGTTACTGCTATAAAATCAATAGATGAGAGATTGAAAGTCGGAGGTCCGGCAACTAGTAATTTTATAGCGGATCATAGACATGACGGGGAGATATTGGATCATAGCCAGTCTCGGTTTTATACTCAGGAAGAAATCAATAAACAGCAGTGGAAAGGAGTTTGGATAGAGGACTTTCTTCATTATTGTGAAAAGGAGAATCTTCCGGTAGATTTTATATCTACACATCCTTATCCGACAGATTATGCACTTGACCCGGAAACAGGACGTGGTAAAGGTGCTATTCGGTATGTACATTCCTTGAAAGATGATATTCAGTGGTTGCGTCAGCAGTTAGCTGATAGTAAATATCCTGAAGCTGAAATTCATTTGACAGAATGGAGTACAGGGCCGAATAGTCGTGACCGTATGCATGATATTCTGCCACCAGCAGCTTATATTATCAAAACTAACTTGGACTGTATAGGTTTAGCGAATTCATTAATGTACTGGACTTTTACGGATGTTTTTGAAGAAAAAGGAGGGGGAGAGGAAATATTCCATGGAGGTTTTGGTATGATTAATTTTCAAGGATTGGTTAAGCCGTCATTTCATGCTTATCGTATGTTGAATCAATTAGGGGATGAAAAGATATATTATAAAGATCCTCTTTTTATCAGTCGCTCTTCAAAAACAGGAAAACTTTCTGCTATAGCTTTTAATTATCCGAAAGAGTATGAACAGACAGTTCCTTCTATGCAGAATTTTACTAATTACATGAATGCTTCTTCTAAAACATTAGATATTGTATTGGAAGGGTTGAATCCGAATGCTTGTTTTGAAATTGAGGTTTTGGATAAAATGCATGGTAATGTATATGATGCTTATTTGAATATGGGGGCTCCTCATTCTCCAAATATTCGGGAGATAGAATTTTTAAGACAAAAGGCTTGGGACACTGTGAAAGAGATAGTTAAGGTCGATGAGGATGGAAGACTAATATTAAAGCGTGATATAGATCCGTGGAGTTGTATTTTGATTCGTGAATTGTGATAAACTTGGCGTTTATTATTTGCTTTGAGAAAAGGAAACATGAATAAAAATATTTTGATAATTATTTGTTTATTAATATTATCCGGTTTGACTGGATTATATTCACAAGATACCGGCGATGTACAGGTGAAAAGTGGTTATGTGAAGGTTCCGGAAGGTTCTTTGTATTATGAAGAAGCAGGTACGGGAGAGCCGCTTATTTTTATTCACGGACACTCTTTGGACCGTAGAATGTGGAATGAACAGTTCTTTAAGTTTGCAAAGCATTATCGAGCTATACGATATGATTTGCGCGGATATGGCATTTCATCCAAACAAACGGAAGATTTCCAATTTACCCATGCAGAAGATCTGGTTGCTTTGATGGATGCTTTGCATATACGGAAAGCGCATATTGTAGGTTTGTCTTTGGGGGGATTCGTTGGTGCGGATATGCTGGGATGTTTTCCGGACCGTATGTTGTCCGCTTTCTTGGCCAGCGGAAATATCCGCAAATCAAAAGGACCCAGTGAGCCGATGACAAAAGAGGAAGCGGCAAAACGGGATGAAGAAATCGCAGCACTGGAAAAGAAAGGAGTGGATGTAATGAAGAAGGAATGGTTCGAAGGACTGATGCAGTCGGGTGGAACAAGAAAAGAAAGAATGCGTGTGCCTCTGTGGGAGATGATCGATGACTGGGATGCATGGCAGCCTTTACATAAGGAGGTGAGGGTGATAATCGGACTGGATGCTTATGCAAAACTGAAAGAAAATCATCCTCAGGTACCTACTTTGATTGTTGAAGGCAGGTCACCCGGAAACAGATATTCCGATCATCCTGAGATTTTGGATTATCTTCCGAATGGAAAATTGAAAGTGCTGGATGATTGTGGTCACATGATGAATATGGAGCAACCGGAAGCATTTAATGAAGCATTGGAAGAATTTTTAAATGACTTGGAATAAAAGTGGTTGGACTGCTGAAAAAGGAAGAGGTATTTTGAGTGCTATCTTCCTTTTTTTCGTATTATAAAATAGAGATTCCAATAATCGGATAGTAAATGAAAAAATACAATGATATGAAGAGAAAAGTATTTATAGCGGTTATGTCGCTAGTTGTTTCAGGTGGTTTGTCTGGCCAATCAGTTTATCCCGGCCAGCATTCCGGAAAATTGAAAAAAGAAACCATAGCTCCGATGCAAGTCAAGAGCTTTGATTTGAAGGATGTCCGTTTGCTGCCGAGTCGTTTTCGTGAAAATATGATGCGTGATTCTATGTGGATGGCTTCTATAGAGGTGGACAGGCTGTTACATAGTTTCCGTACTAATGCGGGTGTGTTTGCCGGTCGAGAAGGTGGTTACATGACAGTAAAGAAATTAGGCGGATGGGAATCCTTGGACTGTGAATTGCGTGGACACACCACAGGGCATTTGCTTTCTGCCTACGGCCTGATGTATGCGGCGACAGGCAGTGAACTGTTCAAACACAAAGGAGACAGTTTGGTAAGTGGTCTGGCTGAAGTGCAAAACGCATTGGGTAATGGTTATTTGAGTGCTTATCCTGAAGAATTGATTAATCGTAACATCCGTGGCACCAGTGTATGGGCGCCGTGGTACACTCTTCATAAGCTTTTTTCTGGATTGATAGATCAGTATCTTTACAGTGACAATCAGAAAGCTTTAGAGATTGTTACCCGCATGGCCGATTGGGCCTATCATAAACTCAAACCGCTGGATGAGGTTACACGCCGAAAAATGATACGGAATGAATTCGGAGGAATTAATGAGTCTTTCTATAATTTATATGCGATAACCGGAGATGAGCGTTACCGGTGGCTGGCACGATTTTTTTATCATAATGAGGTGATTGATCCGTTAAAGGAGCTGCGTGATGATTTAGGGACTAAACATACCAACACGTTCATCCCGAAAGTGTTGGCTGAAGCTCGTAATTATGAACTGACGGAAGATGAGGACAGCAGAAAGTTGTCCGGTTTCTTTTGGCATACTATGATAGACCGTCACACATTTGCTCCCGGATGCAGTAGTGACAAGGAACATTATTTTGATCCGGACCACTTCTCCAAGCATATATCAGGCTATACCGGGGAAACCTGTTGTACTTATAATATGCTGAAACTTTCCAGTCATCTGTTCTGTTGGACAGCCGATGCTGCCGTTGCGGATTATTATGAACGGGCTCTTTATAACCATATTTTGGGACAACAAGATCCTCATACAGGCATGGTGACTTACTTTTTACCGTTGCTTTCAGGTTCACATAAAGTGTACAGTACCAAGGAAAATTCTTTCTGGTGTTGTGTGGGAAGTGGTTTTGAGAACCATGCTAAGTATGGAGAAGCTATTTATTATCACAATGACAAAGGCATTTATGTGAATCTTTTTATCCCCTCGGTGGTTAATTGGCGCGAGAAAGGATTGACTCTCCGGCAGGAAACGGATTTTCCGGCAGAGGAGACCACTGTTCTGACCATAGGAGCCCAAAATCCTGTAGAGACTACGGTTTATCTTCGTTATCCTTCATGGAGCAAGGGAGTGAAAGTGTTTGTGAATGGCAAAAAGATAGCGGTGAAACAGAAGCCCGGTTCATATATCGCCATTACTCGTCTATGGAAGGACGGTGACCGTATTACGGCTGATTATCCTATGTGTCTCCGTGTGGAAACGACCCCGGATAATCCTCAAAAGGGAGCTTTGATTTATGGACCGCTTGTTTTGGCCGGTGAACGGGGAACGGATGGAATGCAGGCACCTGCTCCCGATTCCAATCCTGCTTTATACAATGATTATTATACGTATGATTATCATATTCCTGCGGGACTTCGCACCACGTTAAAACTCGATGTCGAGCATCCTGAACGCAGTGTACAGCGTGTCGGCACGGAATTAAAGTTTACGACTTCGCAAGGAGATATGATAGAACCGTTGTACAATATTCACCGGCAACGTTACGTGGTGTATTGGGATCTGGAGAAAGAATAAGTGTTTAGAATATGAAGAAAATATTAATATCCTTAGCTTGTTTTTGGATTGGTTTGATGTCTGTTAATTCTCAAAAACAAGTGGAAGTGAAAATAGATCCCGGTCATGTGGAAAATCGTATTAATGATAAAATTTATGGTTTTCTATTAGAACATCTGTATCATTCTGTCAGCAATGGTATATGGGGAGAGAATGTTTGGAATCGTAGTTTTGAAGAATTGTTGGCTTATGGTAATTGGGAAATCAGCAGTTCTGGAGAAGTGATGTTGGATGCTATGGAACAATCCATTGCAGACTTTCGTATCTTCAGAGGAAAAGACTATGACATAACTTTGGATGTGAAAAGACAGGCAGGGGATGGAGCCATTTTGATAGGTGTTCGGGATCAGCATAGAGACCGAATGCTGACTAACCGTGTTTATTGGTATTTAGGGTCAGAAAATAATACTGTTCATAAATTAGAGTCAAATACAGGTTGGATTTGGCATACTCCAAAGGTGAAGACTACAGTTACTGATGTTTGCCCGGGAGCACTGGTGGTAGGTAAATGGGTACAAATACGGATACGGTGTGAGGAGAATCATTTAACAGGGTGGATAAATGGAACTAAAATATTTGATCGTATTATAGATGATTGTCCGGTGGAAGGAGCTGTGACGCTGGGAGGAGAACATTGCCAGGTGGCGTTTCGAAATATAAAAATAACGTCATTGGATGGAAATGATGTGAAAGTGAATCTTAATCCTGTACGTCATTGGTATGGAGTTGGTGATGGAACTGTAGCTGCTGTGAATTCAGATGTGTTGAATCAGAATATAGCCATGCGGATTCATTCTTTAGGGCGATTTGCTGGAGTGGAGCAACCTCATAATTATAGTATTCGTAAAAGTGATTTGTTGAAAGGTTCTATTTATTTAAAGGGGACTGTAGACAAAGTGTATATTCAGTTGTTGGATGGAAAAAAAATATTAAGTGAGAAATTATTGCAGAATATCACAGATACATGGAAAGAATATTTAGTGGAGCTTCCTTCTGATAAAGATGTTTCTTTGGCAACTTTGCGCATTGTCGTAAAAGAACCGGGCAATTTGTTTATAGATCAAGTAAGTCTTATGCATCAGTCATCTATTGAAAATCAGGGATTCAGAGTTGAACTGACAAATGCAGTTGCTTCCTTGAAACCCACTATTTTGCGTTGGCCTGGAGGTAGTTTTTCAGAGCAGTACCATTTTGAAAATGGCTTAGGTAAGCAATCGGAGCGGAAAGGAATATTACGTTGGGATGATTTTGATCCGTTAAGCTTTGGTACAGATGAATTTATGGCTTTTTGTGAAAAAGTAGGAGCTGAACCTCAGATTGTGGTTCCTATTGGATATCATAATTACGCCGGATATATGCCTGATAAGGATGGCAGACAGGATTGGTTACAAAGAGCTTTGGATTGGATGGAATATTGCAACGGAGATGCTGAAACTACTAAATGGGGTAAAAAACGTGCGGAGAACGGGCATCCCGAACCGTATAATGTGAAATATTGGGAAATAGATAATGAGGTCTGGAAGATGGACCCCAAATTGTATGCAGAAATAACTCGTCTTTTTTCAATAGAGATGAAAAAGCAGGATCCTTCCATAAAAATAATAGGTTGTGGGTGTGGACGATTAGGGCGTGAAGGAATAGGCTTGGATTCTATTATGATTCATGATGTTGCTGGCTATATTGATTATATTAGTCCTCATTATTATCAGATGTTGGATAGATATGGTAATGAAGGGGTGGAAGAATATGGGTGTTATTTGGATAAATTATCCTCTTGGATTGCCAAGTCTGAGAATCCTGCTATGAAAATTTATCTTTCAGAATGGAACTTGGATGGAATAGATATGCGTACTGGGCTTTTTACAGGAGGTTTCTTGAATAGATTGGAAGCCACTCCGGGAGTAGAGATGGCTGCTTCTGCCTTGTTTTTAAGACATACTTCTGCCACAGGCTGGAATAATGCTTTTATTAACTTCGATCAAAATGGGTGGTTTCAGGCTCCTAATTATGTTGTGATGAAATTATGGCGGGACCATTTTCAGCCTAACCGAATAGCGGTATATGGAGATATGAAAGGATTGAATGTTATTGCTACGATATCGGATAATAGGAAGGAAACCTGTTTGAAAATTGTCAATCCTGCCGGACAACCTGTCGCGATGAAAATCAGAAACGGAATAAATTTGGGTATGCCTGTTTGGAAAGTAATACATACCCCATCTTTATTAAATAGTAATTCAATGTCAAACCCAGATAAAATAAAAGTTGAAAATCGGGAGGTGATGATTGATGGTGAGGATATTATTATAGCAGTACCGGCTTTTTCGGCATCTGTTTTGACTATGCAGCAAGAATAATTATTCCTTTTTTGGGTAAATGTTTATGCAGAACCATTTATTGTATGAATATTAAAAGTAGATAGAAATGAAGAAAGACTCTATTGTAACCATATTATTAGTTTTCAATATTCTTATGGTATCATGTACAACCTTGATAAAAAGACAGGGTGCAACTTATGACTTTACACCTTTGGATTCGATAATCAGCAGTTGGATGGACAAAGGATATTATCCGGGTGGAGCAATATGTGTAGTAAAGAATGATTCTGTACTGTTTGAAAAGGCGTATGGCTCTTTCACCGGAGATACAAAAGTGTATGTCGCTTCTGCCGGCAAGTGGGTGGCTGCTGCCGTAATTGGCGCGGTAGTGGACCGGACAGATTTGAGCTGGGATGATCCTGTAGAGAAGTGGTTACCGCAATTCAGGGGCGATGCGAAAGGCGGTATCCTTTTGCGTCAACTCCTCTCTCATACTTCCGGTGTACGTCCTTACCTGCCTGCTCCCCGGGTGGACAATTATAACCATCTGGATTCGGCTGTCACAGAAATATTGCCTTTGGATACTGTTTTCACACCGGGAACCCGGTTTGAATATGGAGGACTGGCCATGCAGATAGCTGGACGTATGGCAGAAGTAGCTATGGGAAAGGAGTTTGAACCTTTATTTCAGGAACTGATCGCTGCTCCTTTGGGGATGACTCATTCTCATTTTACTCCGGTTAATACTGACGGGGGGCATGCTCCTATGTTGGGAGGCGGATTGTGCACTACGCTGAACGATTATATCCGTTTTTTGAAAATGATTTATCATAACGGACGTTCCGGGAACAGGGAGATACTGAAACCGGAAACAGTTCAAACTATGCAGGCAGATCAGGTGCGGAATGCTGTTGTTGCTCCCGGTGAGTATGTTGAGAAAGCATTAGGGCAACATCACACAGGCATCTACGGACTGGGTGAATGGCGTGAATTGGTTGATGAGGCTACAGGGGAAGCTTATCAGATCAGTTCTCCCGGATGGGCCGGTGCTTACCCGTGGATAAACAAACGTGATGGCGTGTATGGTTTCTTTATAGCCCACGTACAAGGAGAAGCCAATAAAAAAGACGGCTTTTCTTCTTTCTATGGCAGTCCTGTCCTGTCTGAAACGGTAACCAAGATAGTAAATCAATAAATGAGTATGAAAAATATTTTAGTAATCTTTATTTTTTGGATGGGATGTATGTTGGCTGTTCAGGCGCAGCAACACCCTTGTGTCTATGTTTCTCCCTCGGATAAAGTGACGGTCCGGCAAAAAGTGAAAAATGAGCCTTGGGCTGGGGAAGCCTTTGCGGCTATACGCTCTAAGGTGGAAAAATATGTGGATCGTCATCAGACCGATCCCGAGTGGATCATTTCCCGTCTGGCCATGTATTGGAAAGAGGGGGAGCGTTATACCCAATGTTATCTGAAAAAACAGAATTGGGACCGTGGTGAGGGTAATGCTCCTGTCCCCACAGTACGGATGCCGGGTATGCGTACCTGGAATAAATATGCTAATGTACCGTTGGAACAGCGTATTCCCTATAATGAGACCGGAGATATGCTTGGCATTAACAAATTGAATCCTTCGGAACCTCCTGTGAAAGTGCCCTATAAGGAAAGCGGACATATGGTACGGGGGAATAATGTCGAGATCCTGACATTGGCGGAAAATGCCGCTTTTGTTTATTGGGTGACAGGAGAAGAGAAGTTTGCCCGTTTTGCCACAGATATATTCAATGTATGGCTGGTGGGAACTTATTATATGAATCCTATTCTGGACCCCGGAAAATCATGTGGCAGTAGCGGTGGTTGGGAGCCGGGAGGCATTTGCGGGTATTATGATTATGAACAGATACATGACGATTTGGCGATGCACGCGGCAATGGTGTATGATTTTGCTTTTGATTATTTGAGCCGGCATCCTCATGCACACCTGAAGGAGATTGGGAAAGATACGAAGAGTGTAGCGGTTGAAGTATTCAAGCGTTTTATTGATATAGGACTGGTGCGTGGCGGAAAATCGGGTAACTGGAATGTGAACGGGTGGAATATGATGTTGCGTCCCGTACTGGTACTCGATAGTGATGAGGCTTATCCTGACGGCAAAGGAAAAGAATATTATTTGAATCTGCTGGTCAACGAATCCACTCCTTACCATGATGCTATTCCCGATATGTTGAAAACTTATGACCCGGTGACAGGCTTGTGGCCCGAATCTCCAGGATACTCTTTCGGTACGATACAGATGTTGCTTGATTGGGCGGCTCCCTTAAAACGTGCCGGAATAGATATTATAGCCGGCAATCCCATTTTACAGAAAGCGGCAATGGCGGTATTTCCTTGGATGGATGATGCTGCCAACATGGTGGTTTTCGGTGATTCACGTGGAGGAAGCGCTAATTTCCAGACTTTTGAGAATTTATTGGCTTACTATGCCGGGATTACTGATAAAGCGGGTATGGAAAAAGTGGCGAGTGCCTTGAACAAGGGGATTTCTCAAAAAAAATATACTAGAAATAATGCCGGTTGGACAGGGCTGTGTACCTATACAGCTGCTATTCCATCTGTGTGTACAGAGAACAATGAGCGTGCCTCTTATTCTCCTCATCATCGTTTCATCACGATGAAGAACTGGGAGGGGGATTATAAAATGATGTTCAATCTGTATGGTGGTAAAAAAGGATATCATCTCACTCCGAATGGGCTGGCTTTACAATTCTATGCGTATGGTTATGCGCTGGCTCCGGATGCAGCGGCTTATGAGTCCTATTGGAGTAAAGATCACGTGTATCATCAATCTCCTGTAGGTTCTAATACAGTGTTGCCCGGATATACGGAAGGGGATATCACTGTTCATGCCATGGAACCTATGGTAAAGGAAAGCGAATTTGTAAATGATAGGGAATTAACTCCTTATATCAACTTTGCCGATGTGTCTGCCGGTGAGAAAAGGAGAATGGTCGCTATGGTCCGTACTTCGGGGAATCGTGGTTATTATGTGGATATTTTCCGGTCGAATCTGATGGATAATGATTATTTGTTCCATCATGTAGGTACTTCTCTGACAGTTACCGATGTGGAGGGGAACAAGCTTCCTGATAAAGCTTTGGAGAAGTTTGACAAGACGTGGCATGAAGGATATCATTGGTTTTCCAATCTGCGTAAATCCGATTATAACCAGAATTTTATCGCTTCATGGAGTATGCCCGAAGATATTACGGCACGTTTATGGATGACAGGAGGTGAGGGGCGTGAAGTTTATCGGGTGGATGCTCCCCCGACTACGATGAATAAAGGGTTGACTCCCGGCGATATCTGTATGCCTCCTATGCCGACTCCTGCTTTGATTGTCCGTCAGGAGGGTAATAATGCTCAGACTCATCCTTTTGTATCTGTTTATGAAGCGTATAAAAAGAGTAGTCCGAATGTACTCGGTGTAGAAGCCTTGCAGGGAGATGATGATTGTATCGGGCTGAAAGTGAATACAGCGGACGGGTATGCGGATTATCTGTTCAGTGTGACAGATATGCAGGCTCATCATCCTTCCGGACATGTGTCATTCTGTGGCAGTTTAGGAGTAATAAGGGAAAAAGAAGGCAAGCTTCAACTGATGTATCTTGGCTGTGGCCGTTCACTAAAGAAAGGTAACTTTGTTTTAGAGTCGGATCGTGACGTATATGCTGCAATTTATATGCGGCATGGTGTGTGGTACTATTCAGCTACCGGTCCTGTACGGGTGAAAATGGGAAAAGAAACCAAAGATCTGGATGAAGGTTACAATCAAAAATTATAATTTTTTTGTGCTTCCTTATTCACCGCAGGGATATTCAGCATGAGTCTCTGCGGTGAATTGTTTTTTTACTGGTATATTTTATTTTTCCTTTCATTGAGTGAGTTTTCCGGTTCATCCGTACTACCAATATAAAAAGTAGTCATTATCATTATGAAAAAAATAGTATTCATAGCATGTGCGTTGACCTGTACGGTTTCACTTTATGCAGGTCATTCTAAAGAATTGAAATTGATGTCCCCGGAGGGAGTTCATGAAGTCATGTTCAGGCAGGAGAGAATTTCTTCTTCGGTGAATGAGATGGTATATCAGGTAAAATATAGAGGCAGAGAGGTTGTCGGAAACTCCCGTGCCGGTCTTCAGCTGGATAACCGTACTTGGGAACTGGCGCTTGCCCGTAAAATTAATCAGGCAAATTGTTGGATGGACAATCTGGAAGTGGACAGTGTTATTTATCAACCTGCCGTTGACAAGACATGGCATCCTTTGTATGGAGAGCGCAGCACGATACATGACGCTTATAATGCAGCTACCATGTACCTTTCTAAAAAGGATGGTTCTAATTATCGTTTGAACATAGAAGTACGTGCGTATGATGAAGGCATCGCTTTCCGTTATTTTTTTCCTGAACATCCACAGGCCATTTTTCATAAAGTGGTGGGGGATCTGACTGAATATACGTTTTCCCCCGGTGCGGTGGCGTGGACGGAGCAATGGGCGCAAGCTCCTTTTGAGCGCCTTGCCATTAATGACATCAAATTGCCGGTAGAACGTGCCTTGACCGTAGAACTTCCCAATGGGCTGTGGGTAGCTTTGACTGATGCCGATGTAGATGACTGGTGTCTGACTAAGTTTGTAGCTTCTCCAACTAAACAGAATACACTGACTTCGGTCATGTATAGCCCTGTGGATATTGTTACTTATTATGCTACTCCATGGAAAATTATCATGGCGGCTGATAAGCCGGGGGAATTGCTGGAACACAACGACATCATCCAGAACCTGAATCCTCCTTGTGAGATAACCGATACGGATTGGATAAACCCGGGTAAGATTATGCGTGAGACCACCATTACTACTGAAGGAGCCATAGCCACGATTGATTTCTGTGCCGCCCATCATATCCCCTATATGCTGTTTGATTGGCAATGGTATATGCCCTGTACCTCTCATGACGGAGATGCCACGAAGGTCGTTTCCAAACTGGACATGCCTCGTGTCATAGCATACGGGAAAGAAAAAGGAGTAGGTGTATGGGTGTATGTCAATCAGCATGCCCTGATGAAACAGATGCATGAGCTTTTTCCATTGCTGCATAAGTGGGGAGTCGTAGGTGTGAAATCCGGTTTCGTACAGTATGCCAGTCATCGATGGGCTACTTGGTTACATGATATGGTTCGTCTGGCTGCCGAGAATAAATTGCTGATTAATATTCATGATGAGTTCCGTCCTTCAGGCTTTAGTCGTACTTATCCCAATTTACTTACTCAGGAGGGGATACGTGGAAACGAGGAATTTCCAGACGCAACGCATAATACCATTCTTCCTTTCACTCGTATGATTAATGGGGCGGCAGATTATACCATCTGTTATTTCGACAAACGCCTGAAGAACACCCATGCTCATCAGTTGGCGGCTTCATTGATTTTTTATAGTCCTTTACAAACTATCTTCTGGTATGACCGCCCTTCATTCTATCAAGGGGAGCCCGAAATAGAATGGTTCGAGAATCTGCAAACCGTATTTGATGATACAAAAGTATTAGAAGGTGCTCCGGGTAAGTGTATAACTATGGCGCGTCGCAAAGGTAATGACTGGTTTGTAGGAGCTTTGACTAATAATGAAGGTTCTGCTCAATCGGTAAATCTTTCATTTTTAGATAAGGGAAAGACCTATCTGGCCCGTATTTATACAGATGGGGGAGATAAAATGAAGACTCGTACTCAGGTGAAATGTACCCGTTTGTTGGTGGATTCTTCTCAAATCATGCAGTTCGCATTAAAGCCTGGAGGTGGTGCGGCCATGCAACTCGTGCCAGTGACGGATCAGGAAATAAAAGAATATAAAAAGTATAAAGGACAAGTATTATAAAAATAACCACTTTCGTTGAGTGTATTGGTTTTCTTGTCCGTATTATAGACAGATTAGGTTAACAAATGAAGGTTAGGTGATTTTTTAAGTTTAAAGGGGTATGTTTTTTAAGGTAAGAATGATTGTTTCAGGGCATTTTTATAATAGGTAAGAATGAAAAAAATAGTGATTATAGCGGCTTTAGTATGTGGTGCATGGCAACAGGCAGATGCTCAGTATGTATCCAAGGTATGGGTGCCCGATCAGAAAGACGGTACGTATATTAATCCGATTATTCATGCGGATTACTCTGATCCGGATGTTTGTGCCGCAGGTGATGATTTTTACATGACCGCTTCCAGTTTTGGCTGCGCTCCGGGATTGCCCATTCTTCATTCAAAGGATTTGGTCAACTGGCGTTTGGCAAACTATGCCTTGAAGGAGATAGAGCCGACCGGCTTCTTTAACGCTCCTCAACATGGAAAAGGGGTATGGGCTCCTTCTATCCGTTACCACAACGGTGAGTTTTTTATCTATTGGGGAGATCCCGATTGGGGTATTTTCATGGTAAAGACTAAAGATCCGTTGGGTGAATGGGAAAAGCCGGTCTTGGTAAAGGCCGGGAAAGGAATGATAGATCCTACTCCGTTGTGGGATGAGGATGGAAAAGTGTATTTGGTACATGCGTGGGCGGGCAGTCGTGCCGCATTCAATAGTGTGATTACGGTTTGTGAGATGAATGCGGGAGGTACAAAAGTCATTAGTGAACCTGTATTGGTTTTTGATGGTAATGATGGGGTGAATCACACCATCGAGGGGCCTAAGTTTTACAAACGTAATGGATATTACTACATTTTGGCTCCTGCAGGAGGGGTGGTGACAGGTTGGCAGTTGGCACTTCGTTCTCGTAATGTGTATGGCCCATACGAATTGAAAATTGTTATGGCTCAGGGAGATACAGATATAAATGGTCCTCATCAGGGAGGATGGGTGGAAACTTGTACAGGCGAGTCTTGGTTTATCAATTTTCAAGATAAAGCTATGTATGGTAGAGTTTTGCACTTGAATCCTATGAAGTGGGAAAATGATTGGCCCGTGATTGGGGAGGACAAGGATGGAGATGGGTGTGGTGAACCTGTAAAACGATATAAAAAGCCGGATGTAGGCAGGACTTATCCTATAGAGACACCGATTGAGAGTGATGAATTCAACACAAGGCAATTGGGCTTGCAATGGGAATGGCATGCCAATTACCAGGATACGTTTGGCTTTACCTCTGATTTGGGTTACATTCGTATATATGGACATATTTTGTCCAAGGATTTTGTGAATTTTTGGGAGGTGCCGAATCTCTTGTTACAAAAATTCCCTGCCGAAGAATTTACAGTGACTGCCAAACTGAAAGTTTCGGCGAAAGCAGACGGACAGCAGTCCGGACTGATAGTGATGGGGTGGGATTATGGCTATCTGGGTGTAGTAAAAGAAGGTGATAAATTTATATTGAATCAAGTGGTCTGCAAGGATGCGGAGCAACGGTCTCCTGAAACAGTGACCCGTCTTGCGGAATTACCTGTAAGCCGCCGGTTCGGAGCCGGGCTCTATCCCAATTATGAGCGTGATATTTATTTGCAGGTGAAAGTAACTGGGGGAGGTATCTGTTATTTCAGCTACAGTCTGGACGGCAGGAAATATACATCGGCCGGAGTGCCTTTTACCGCTCGTCAGGGTAAGTGGATAGGAGCGAAAGTAGGATTATTCAGTACAGCTCCTTATGGTAAGGAAAGAGGTTGGGTAGATGCCGATTGGTTCCGTATCAATAAGTAAAAAAGAAAGGATAATTATGAATACAAAAAATCTATTAGTAGGTATAGGGTTATGTCTGCTTTCAGCCTGTACTGAAGTAGACAACAAACTGGAGGTGGACAGAGCTTTGGAATATTGTGATCGCCAGGTACATCGTACTTTGGAGGTTATGCATGGAAAAGGGCGGGAGGTAGATTACACTATGATGCCTCGTAACATAATGGATGGCCAGTCTGACTGGAACTATCGTAAAGTGAGTAAGGAAGAATGGTGCGGAGGTTTCTGGCCGGGCATCTTGTGGTATGATTATGAATATACACAAGATCCGAAAATAAAGGAAGAGGCCGAAAAGTTTACTGCTTCTTTGAAATTTCTCTCGGAGATTCCTGCATACGATCATGATTTGGGTTTTTTGGTTTTTTGTAGCTATGGTAACGGTTATCGTCTGACCGGTAATCCGGAATATAAGCAAGTTATAATCAATACGGCTGATTCGTTATCAGCATTGTTCAATCCCCGTGTAGGTACTATGCTTTCATGGCCTCGCAATGTGAAAATGTTTGGCGGTCATAATACCATCATGGACAATATGATCAATCTGGAAATGCTTTTCTGGGCAGCCAAGAATGGAGGTAATCCTTATTTGTTTGACATTGCCGTGGCTCATGCGGATAAGACGATGAAATATCATTTTCGTCCGGATTATACCTCTTATCATGTAGCAGTGTATGATACTCTGACAGGTGAATTTATCAAGGGAGTGACCCATCAAGGTTATTCGGATGACAGTATGTGGGCTCGTGGTCAGGCATGGGCTATCTATGGTTATACAGTCGTTTATCGGGAAACAAAAGATGTCCGTTACCTCGATTTTGTACAAAAAGTAACGGATGTATATCTGAAAAATCTGCCCGAAGACTATATTCCTTATTGGGATTTTAATGATCCGTCCATTCCCGATGCTCCCCGGGATGCTTCTGCCGCTTGTGTGGTAGCTTCTGCTTTATTAGAATTGTCCGGTTATCTGCCCGCTGAAAAAGCATTGGAATATAAACAGGCGGCTGTAAAAATGCTAACCAGTCTGAGTTCTGACAAATACCAGTGTGGTGAAAGTAAACCTGCTTTCCTGCTTCATTCCACAGGACACTTGCCTGCCGAATCAGA
>ENA-OOWX01000086-OOWX01000086.1-human-gut-metagenome-genome-assembly--contig:-NODE-86-length-59039-cov-16.767869_pt1 | contig 59039 bp, 54 predicted proteins | sample MGYA00241583_ERZ501335 | MGnify/ENA primary metagenome ERZ501335 (study PRJEB25962, sample SAMEA2042731) | human gut metagenome | biome: human gut; feature: human-associated habitat; material: faeces...
ACGCACGGTGGTGTGAGAGGTCGGGAAATTTCGTTAAATTTCCCTCCTACTCGATTTTTGGACAGAAGTGGTTCAATGGGTGGACTGGAGAGTGACACAATCGGCGGGTTTAACGGGATGATAGAGAGGCAGAAAAAAGAAGGAGAAAAAGTTAATGTGACTACAATTCTCTTTGATGATGAAGTGGAAATCATTCATGATCGTTTCCCGATTGATGCAGTTCAGCCGTTGACGGATAAAGAGTATTATGTCCGGGGATGTACAGCATTGCTTGATGCAGTAGGACAGGCGATTAACAAAATTGACAATGTGCAGAAATATTTGCCGGAGGAACATCGTGCCGGAAAAGTATTGTTTGTAATCACTACAGATGGATTAGAAAATTCCAGTACAGAGTTTAATTACAATGACATTAAGCGAATGATTGAAGCAAAGAAAGAATGTGGCTGGGAGTTCTTATTCCTTGGAGCAAATATTGATGCAGGCAAAGAAGCTGAAAAAATTGGTATTGAAAGAAACAGGTCAGTAACATATGAGAATGATCATGATGGAGTAGCACTCAATTACGAAGCTGTTGGAAGAGCTGTCAGAGGTGTCACAAAAAGTAGAGCGTGCAGTGTGGAGTTGGATGACACATGGGCCAGTGATATTGCGGAATATCATGATAAAGCTGGAAAGGGCAGGTGGACAGTATGATTATAGACGCAAGACAGATGAAGAAAATACTGGTAGCGAATGGATATGAATATAAAAGATGCAAGGGTTCACACTTTATGTATTCAAATGGAACAAATACTGTAGCGGTAAATAATCATTTGAATAGGATGGTTGCGCAGAGAATCATAAAGCAGTATCACTTGCAGGTGGTAGGCGTTTAGGAAGGGGAACTTAATATGGCTATGGTTGAATGTCCACGATGTGGAGCGATGGTATCTGATAAAGCAAAAAAATGTGTTCACTGTGGTGAAGTACTGATACCGGAAGAGAAAAAGTATTGTATGGAGTGCGGTGCAGAACTGATAGAGGGCATGTCAGAATGTCCTAACTGTGGGTGTCCGGTCGAAGAACAGTTAAATGTGCAGCTCAACGAAAAGCCACAGAAGGTGGAAGTAACCGGTGTGAAGGTCACTAGGAAAATTAAGATAATCATAGGAATTGCAATAGCAGTTCTGATTCTGGGTGGGGTAACAATATTTGGAGTTACCCAGTATCAGAAGAAAAAAGCAGCTAAGGAGTATGCTGAAAGTGTTAAGACATATTCAGATAATTTGGAACGGGCTACAGTAACTATGCTCAAGGGCGCAGGAGATGCTGAGGATTGCGGAAATCTGATTAAGAATGTTTGGTACAATGCTATATACAAGGAAAAAGATGATGAGACAGATAAGTATACCAGACCGGATGGATATTTCGTGTCAGATTTTAATGATGCACTGGGAAATCTTTTTGTAGATTCAAGCTTTAGCAGCAAAATTGATAGTATTGATAAGAATCAGGATACAGTCAATAGCTTGATGAAAAAATTGAAGAATCCACCGGAAGAATGTAAAGATGCATACGATGCATTGTCAGATTTCTATGACGCATATTTGGCTTTAACGGGCTGTGCGACTGATCCGTCAGGAAGTCTGCAGACATATTCCAGTACATTCAATGATGCTGACACGGATACATTGAATGCATATAAGGCCATGCAGCAGTATTTAGGTGATTGATAAAACTGATAGCAGAAACATAGCTATTTGGCAGGGTGTAGAATTTGGGAAAATATACACTCTGCCTTTTAATAAATAATCTCAAAAATAAAGTTCGACATAACGAAGCATTTATTCATAATATTATTGATATTGTGCATTATATATGGTAAAATGGTCACAATGGGATTTGCTATTATAGATAGTAATACAGACAGTGATTATGAAAGACAAGAGGTATGTATATGTCAATATCATATAACGGATTGTGGAAGCTGTTAATTGACAAAAATATGAAGAAAGTGGACCTGATTAATGATCTGGGAATAAGCAGCAGTACGATTGCCAAGATGACAAAAGGTGAGAAGGTCTCTATGAATATTTTGGAGAAAATCTGTGATGAGTTAGACTGCGACTTTGGTGACATTATCCACTATGAAAAGAATAAGGATGGTGGAAACAATGAACTATAGTGCAGGCATGGTGTCTCAGGTATTTGCATTTGTAGAGACGAAACAGACAGCAGAACTTATGGCAGCAGGTATGTCGAAGGATGAAATAAAGGATAAGGTAATTGGTGAGAATCTTTATCAGCTTAGAAATGAGACCAGATTACGGAGGACATTCAATTATGTATATAATCGGCTTTCGTCATTGCCTGATGGAGCAGTAGAGCTTTTGGTTAAAGTGGATAATGAGAATGCAAAGCTGCTGACACTGATTGCAATTATGAATACAGATAAGCTCTTTTTTGAATTTGTATATGATGTGTATCGTGGCAAGGTAATACTTGGAGAAAAGACGATAGAAGATAGAGATATAAATGGATTCTTTGACGATAAGGCAGCTCAAAGTGAGGAAGTAGCAGGCTGGTCAGAATCAGGAATTAAGAAACTCAAGAATTGTTATATGAAGAATCTTGCAGATGCGGGATTGATTGAATCAACAAAGACAAGGATAATCAGACACGCTCTTGTTAATTATCGTATAGAGGAACTACTTCAAAGTAATGGGATGGATGCATATATCAATGCAGTTAAAGGAGTCTGAGCATGGCAAAGTTAAGTTTGGATGATAGACTGAATCAGATAGAAGACAAAATATCAGATAAGTCGTTTAGAGAGAATAAAGGACTTGGAAATGAAGTCGGATATTATATATTCGATTATGATCCAAGAGAAGAGCTGTATGTGAGAAATCATATAGCATACCTTAAGGATAGAATAAACAACGGAAACAAAGATTTCAGAATAGTTGAGTTTGACCTGTTTCACCTGATGGTTGAGATATTGCAGGAGGAAGGTTATCTGGAAGCATTCTTTGATTTGGAAAAAGAGAATGGATTTTTTGAAATGGCAGACAGCCTTGTAGAGACTTTGGGACTGGATGAGACAAATGAGCTGAATCTAATCATATCAAGAATATTGCAGGAAGATTTGACAGACAGTGTGGTATTTCTTACCGGAGTAGGCAAGTGCCATCCGATAATAGCAAGTCACAACATCTTAAATAACCTGCATCAGGTACTTGATAGTGTGCCGGTAGTGCTTTTCTATCCGGGAGAGTATAGCGGACAGGATTTGAAATTATTTGGAACGATGGATTCACACAACTATTACAGGGCATTCCGTCTGGTGTAGAGGAGGAAATACAATGCAGATTAAAAATATGTTTGAAAAGCAGATTGACCGTGACATCAAGGGCGTTATTAAAGTAGGCCAGTCGGATGAAGAAAATGTATATCAGGAATTAGATGAATATGTAGTGACCAAGGAACTTCTGAAGCATTTCAGGGATTTCTTTAACAATTATGAAAAAGGTGTAGATGGATATACAGATAAGATGGGTGTCTGGATTTCCGGATTCTTTGGAAGTGGTAAATCTCACTTCCTGAAAATACTGTCTTATTTATTGAAAAACAGCACAGTAGAAGGTAAAAGAGCCATTGAGTATTTTACAGATGGTAAAAAAATAGAAGATCCAATGCTTATTGCAGAGATGACAAAGGCTGGAACAATTGAGTCAGATGTCATGCTTTTTAATATTGATTCAAAAGGCTCAGCGAAGGTAGGCTCCGGTAAGGAGGCTATCGTTGAAGTGTTTATGAAGGTGTTCAATGAGATGCAGGGATATTGTGGTTCAATACCTTATCTCGCAGAATTTGAGCGTCAGTTGGATAACGAGGGCAGATTTGAAGAGTTCAAAGCGAAGTTTGAAGCGAATGCAGGAGCACCTTGGGAGAAAAAGAGACAGGCATTTGCAGTTATTCAGGATAAAGTAGTAAAGACATTAGTCGAGATGGATTTCATGAGTGAGGAAGCAGCCCGCAACTGGTGCAAGAATGCAAAGGGTAGCTATGACCTCAGTATCGAGAAGTTTGTATCACTTGTGCAGGAATATTGTGCGAAGAAAGGTCCGAATCATCATGTTATCTTCTTAGTGGATGAAATCGGTCAGTATATTGCAGATGATACACAGCTTATGCTCAATCTCCAGACAATCGTGGAAGACCTTGGAACAGCCTGCAAAGGTAAGGCATGGGTTATCGTAACGAGCCAGGAGGATATTGATTCTATTACAAAGACAAAGGGAAATGACTTCTCTAAGATTCAGGGACGTTTTGATACGAGACTTTCTCTTTCGGCATCCAATGTTGATGAAGTAATTCGTAAGCGTGTGCTTGCAAAGAATGAGACAGCAACACAGACGCTCAGACTTCTCTATGAGCAGAAAGAATCAATTATCAAGAATCTTATTACATTTACAGCGGATACAGCGGACAAGAAGCTGTATGCAGATAAGGCGGATTTCGCAGACTGCTATCCGTTCATACCATATCAGTTCAATCTTTTAGGACAGGTACTTACTGCCGTCAGAACACATGGTGCTAGTGGTAAACATCTGTCCGATCAGTCACGCTCTATGCTGGCATTATTCCAAGAGTCTGCAATCCGTCTGATGGATAAAGAGGATGGCGTACTGGTTCCGTTCAGCTATTTCTATGATCCATTGCACAAATTTATAGACCATCAGCACAGTCAGGTAATCTCTGATGCAGAGAACAACAGCAGACTGGATGAGTTTGATGTGGAACTATTAAAGGTTCTTTTTATGATTAAATATGTTAAGGAAATCAAAGCCAATCCGGACAACCTGACAACACTTATGATTTCCAATATTGATGACGAGAGAATTGAGATTCGTAAGAAAGTAGAGGAATCCTTAAAGAAGCTGATTAAAGAGACTTTGGTACAGAAGAATGGCGATATCTATATCTTCCTTACCAATGAGGAGCAGGAAATCAACAATGCCATCAACAACGAGTCTGTAGAGATGGGAGAAATTATCGGAGAAGCATCTACAGTTATCTTCGAGGAAATCTATACAGAGAAGAAATACAGATACAGCAGCAGATATCTGTTCCCATTTAATCAGAAGGTGGATGATAGATTCTTCAAGGGAAACCAGTCTAATGATATCGGAGTGACGATTATCACACCATATGGCGGAGATTACCCGAATTCGTCACTTAGACTGCTCTCTGCATCAGAAAAGTCTGTGATTGTGAAGCTTCCAAATGACAGTACTTTCCTTGATGAAATCACAGAGTCTATTAAGATTTATAAGTTCTTAAACAAAAATGCTTCCGGAGCAAGAGGCAGCTTTGACAGCATCCGTCGTGCAAAGGAAGACGAGCGAATCGAGAAGAAAGACAGAATTAAAATCTTTATAGAAGAAGCAATTAAAAACGCAGATATCTATGTAAATGGAGATAAGGCAACCATATCTGCAAAGGAACCGTCAAGCAGAATCAATGAAGCACTCGGCAAGCTGGTAGCTATGCAGTATAACAAGCTGACTTATATGGAGACTGCCCCTGAAATATCTGATATTGATGCCATATTTAAGAAAAGTGACGGTCAGATGTCTTTACTTGGCACAAGTGACACAACGCCGAATAAGCTGGCACTTGAGGAAGTAATACAGGTAATAGGACTTAATAATGCAAGACACATGAAAACTTCTCTCAAGGCATTATTAGATAAATTCGCAGCAGCTCCTTATGGTTTCGATGCAAAGGATGTACAGTGGCTGGTAGCCATGCTGTTCAAGCAGGGCAGGGTAGCCATGACCTTAAACAGTCAGGCATTATCACTGCTCTCAACAGAACCAAGGGATATCGTAAGATACCTGACTAAGAGAGAGTTCGTAGACAGACTGTTAATAGATATCAGAGAAAGAGCAACTGATGGACAGATTCGTTCTGCCAAAGAAATCATGAAAGATTACTTTGGATTTACGTTGTCAAGTGACGATGATGATACGATTATGCGTCATTTCCAGAAAAGAGCAAACGATAAGGTGGAGTCATACAATGATATCCTTGTAGAGTATCGTGTTAATCCGAAGCTTCCTTGCAAATCTCTGGTGGAGAAGGCTAAGAACAGACTGGAAGAGATTATCGCAATCAAAGAGCCGGGAGAGTTCTTCAAGGAAGTTGACAGAAAGAGGGATGATTTGCTGGACGATGCCGAAGATACAGCACCGGTATTTGATTTCTTCAAGGGCGACCAGAGAGGAATCTTTGAAACAGCAGTAAAGAATCTGGAGTTCTTTGGAAACAGCAAGACTTATGTCAGCAATCAGGAACTTTTAAAAGTGGTAGAGGACATTACAGCAATCGTAAATGACAGGAATCCGTTTGGCAAGATTCAGAAGCTTCCTGACTTAGATAAGAAATTTGAAGAGCTGCACATGGGACTTCTGGAAGAAGAAGCTGCGATTATGGAGCCTCTGGTACATGATGACTTCTTAAAGGTTAAAGAAGTGCTGGACAGCAAACCATTTGCAGAAGTACTAAGACCAAAGATTAACGAAAGGTTCAATGAAATCTTTGATAAGTTAAAATGCTCTCATGATATTGCTGCTATCAAAAATATCAAGCTGGAAAGCGATACTTTAAAGATTAAGTGCCTTGATGAGATAGACGAATATGAGAGAACTCATCAGCCGGCACAGGAACCTGTACAGCCAACACCTCCGGCTACACCGGGAGGAGTAAAACCTATCACTCCACCTGTCGCACCGACAGTAGTTAAGACCAAGAGAAGAAAGAATATCTCTATTACCAATGTGGCAGGTGCTAGGACATATTCGATTGAGAACGAGCAGGATATAGACAAGTTCCTGTCAGAAATGAAACAGAAGCTGATGAATGAATTAGAGGAAGATACGATTATTACATTAAGCTAATAATTGGCTTTGAATGTAGAAATGAGGTAAGCACATGAACAAAAACGCAATTAAGAAATTTGCGATAGATGCAAGAAATAAGTTAATTGCATCCGTAACGGATAAAGCAGGAATGCTGGGAATCACAAAGGATGCCTGCAGTGAACCTATAACTAAGGGCGTGGACTTTGAAGTCTATAAGACCACAGCAGGAACAGAAGTGACTCTGAATAAGAAACAGTGCGAGCACAGAAGAAAGCTGGTAGAACAGATAAAAGCAAGAGGCTTTGATGCTGTCATAGAAGAAGTGGCATACACATGGTTCAACCGCATCTGTGCCATCCGCTTTATGGAAGTCAATGACTATATGTATCCTGCAAGAGTTCGTGTGTTGTCCTCTGAAAAAGCAGGCAAGAATGAGCCTGATATCCTTACATTAGCACCGGATATTGACTGGGAGTTTACGGAAGATGAGAGAGAATACATCATTGATGCGAAGATGAATAACAAGCTTGATGATTTATTTCGTATGCTTTTTATAAAGCAGTGTAATCTCTTACATGAGGTATTACCGGGATTGTTTGAGGAGACAGAGGACTATACGGAAATGCTACTAAATATCTCATTTACGAATGAAGATGATGTGATTCGTATGTTGGTGGATGAAGAAAGAGGTATTCCAGAACAAGATTTCAATGTTTCTACTTTGAATGAGGAAGGCAATCCAACAGGACAGGTGGAAATCATTGGATGGCTGTATCAGTATTATAATACAGAGTTAAAAGATGATACATTCGCGAAACTAAAAAAGAATATAAAAATCACCAAAGAGAGAATTCCAGCAGCTACGCAGCTCTTTACGCCGGATTGGATTGTAAGATATATGGTAGAAAACTCTGTCGGAAGAATATGGATAGAGCATCTGCGTTCAAATGATCCGAGCATGGACGAAAAGGCAACAGCAGAAAGATTTGGATGGAAATATTATCTGCCAGAAGCAGAGCAGGAAGACGAAGTGAATGTAAAACTGGCAGAAATCCGTACTACTTACAAGGATTTAAAACCGACAGACATTACTTGTATAGATCCATGTATGGGAAGCGGACATATACTCATTGCTATGTTTGATGTGCTTATGGATATCTATGAAAGTGCTGGATATGACAAAAGAGAAGCTGCATTTGATATTGTAGAGCATAACATTCATGGTTTGGATATTGATAAGAGAGCATATCAGCTTGCCTATTTTGCGGTTATGATGAAGGGAAGAGGATATAACAGACGATTTTTCAGAGGCAGAGATGATGTAAAGCCAGTACCAAAAGTTTATGCAATCATGGAGAGTAATGATATCGAAATGAATCACTTGCAGTTCTTTGGTACATCTATGTCTGAAGCAGATAGAACAAAAGCATTGGGGCAGGTGAAGTATTTGCTTTATACATTTGTTGATGCAAGGGAATATGGCTCGATTCTTAATGTAAATGCTTGTGACTGGGAACTGTTGGACAGATTTGTCAATGACTTGGATGATAATGGACAGGTTACTTTTGAAAAGTTGGGAAGTGATGAAACGAAAGAAAAGTTACAGAAACTGATAAAAATTGCAGAAGTAATGGGTGAAAAATACGATGCAGTTGTGACAAATCCACCATATATGGGAAGTAAGCAAGGAATGAATGCCGTTTTAAAGGATTATTTACAACAAAGATATAGTATGTCTAAAAGTGATCTTTATGCGGTATTTATGGAATTATGCTATAGAATGTGTAAAACGTATAGATATGTTGCTATGATAAATCAACATGGTTGGATGTTTTTGTCTAGTTATTCAAAGTTGAGGAAATTTATAGTTGAAAATACGGAAATTATATCTATGATTCATCTTGGAACAAGGGCGTTTGATGAAATAGGTGGAGAAGTTGTGCAGACTACGTCTTTTATAATGTGCAAAGACAATGTAGATTATAGTGGAAATTATGTAAGATTAATAGATTATACAACATCAAGTTTAAAGAAAGAACATTTCTTAGATATAATTAGTAAATCGATAAAGCAAGATTTATTTGTATTTCCAATGAAATATTATAGATTTTTGCCAGATAATTTAATTGGATATTGGATTTCCACAAGATTAATAGATATTTTTAATAAAGAAAAGAGTTTGGCTGAAATTGCTAAACCTAGGCAGGGGTTATCAACATCTGATAATGCCCGATTCCTGAGATTATGGTATGAAACAGACATTAACAATATTGGTTTTAATTTTAAATCAAGGGAAGAAGCGATGAAATCGGGACTAAAATGGTTTCCTTATAATAAAGGTGGCGAGTATCGTAAGTGGTATGGAAATAATAATTATGTAATTAATTGGCAAAATGATGGAGAGGAACTTCGAGAGTGGGCTGACTATTTAAATACTCATGGAACTTCCATGGGTAGGTTAGTGAGCCAAGAATTTTATTTTAGGAAAGGAATAACTTGGTCAGGCGTAGGAGCTACACGATTTGGAGTGAGATGTTATCAACAAGGCATGTTATTTGATGTGGGGGCAAATGGCTTATTTGTTGATGATGACAATTTATATTATTATTTGGCAGGTTTTTTAAACACAAAAATTGCTAATGAAATGATTAAAGTATTGAATCCGACAATTAATACGGGGTCAGGTACAGTTGGTAAGTTACCGGTTATAATTGCCAATGATAGGTTATCGGTTGTTGGAAAATATGTAAAAAGAAATATAGAAATTGCAAAGAATGCATGGGATTCAAACGAAACATCTTGGGATTTTAAAAGACATCCATTGATGTGTTTATCACAATCTGTGGAGGAAAGTATAAATATTTGGATTAATAAGTGTAAATGTTCTTTCAATGAGATGAGAGATAATGAGAAGGTAATTAACGAGATATTTATTAATTTATATGGATTGAAAAATGATTTTACAGCAGATGTGAATGAAGAAGATGTTTCATTAGCAATTAGTACATGGCGTGATATTATTATCTCAATGATGTTATATGCAGTTGGCTGTATGTTTGGACGGTATTCCTTAAATGAGGAAGGCCTGATATATGCAGGCGGAGAGTGGGATAGTGGTCGATATACTACATTTCAGCCGGACGTAGATAATATTATTCCGATTACAGATGAGGAGTATTTTGAAGATGATATAGTATCTCGTTTTTGCGATTGGTTGAAGATTGCATTTGGTGCAAAGTCATTTGACACCAACATGGATTTTATTGCAAAGGTACTTGGAAATAAGGGAGATACAAGCAGAGAAGTTATTCGTAATTATTTCCTCAATGATTTCTTTAAGGACCATTGCAATACCTATTCTGTCACAGGTTCTGGAAAACGTCCGATTTACTGGCTATTTGATAGTGGTAAGCAGAATGGTTTCAAGGCACTCATTTATATGCACCGTTATGATGCAGATACTGTCGGCAGAGTGAGAACAGATTATCTCCACAAAGCACAGAAGCATGTGGAGACTGCAATGCAGGGTGCGCAGTACACATTGGATAATGCATCTTCATCATTAGAAAAATCAAAGGCTACGAAGTCTATTACGAAGTACACGAAGCAACTGGCAGAGATGCAGATTTATGATGAAGCAATTGCTCATATTGCAAATCAGAGAATAGAGATTGATTTGGATGATGGTGTGAAAGTAAATTATGCGAAGTTTCAAGGAGTGGAAGTGGCACAGGAAGGAAAGAAAGCATTAAAAGTAGATTTGTTGGCTAAAATATAGCAGAAAAGAGGAAAACTGTGAATTTACAAAATAAATTGATTAAATTATACAATGAAATTGACGAATTAAAGAATAAAAAAAGCTCCAGCGATAGTGATTTTAAGGCATGGAAAACGGATGTGCAACTATGTCTATCTGGTCTATACGGAGAAAAAAGTATACAACTTAAGAACTTTAATAGTAGACTATTTTCTCCAATGGTTATTGTAGGAAATACGGATTGGCATGAACCATATGTGCGAGACTTAGAGACTACAAAAAAAGAGTTTGAAAGATATATTGGTGATTTTGAAGATGAAAGTGAAAATGATTCTGTTAAGAAAAAAAGGTTTGTCAATAATAAGGTCTTTGTTGTTCATGGACACGATGGAGAATTAAAAGAAAAGGTTGCGAGAAGGTTAGAACAGCAAGGCATTGAAGCTATAATTCTTAGCGAACAAGCAAATCGTGGGAAGACAATAATTGAAAAATTAGAAACATATTCGGATGTACATGTAGCTATTGCACTATTTACACAAGATGATCTTGGTGCAGCTAAAGATGAAAAAGAAAATGAAAAATATAGAGCGAGACAGAATGTGGTTTTTGAAGCTGGCTATTTTATGGGGTATTTAGGCAGAGAAAATACGATTATTATTGTTGATGACAATATAGAAATTCCAGGAGATTTAGCAGGAATGGTATATACAACAAAAGACAATTGGGAATTTGAAATGCTTAAGGAACTTAATGCAGCAGGAATGAAAATTGATATGAATAAGCTTCTTGGGTAACTTATACCAATATTTGTGGCGATGTAAAATGAATGGAAACTACTATTCAAATTTGTGCAGACCGTCTGTACAATTAGGAAGGAGGCAAATGGATATGTTGCAAATTATCTCGGGAAAATTCTTTGGAACAGGTGAAATAATACATAATGAATGTAACGGAATTTTATATTCGAATGCCTCTTTTCATGCAATGAAGCCTATAGAATATGGAAATATAAAAATTAACACAGTGGATTGGAATCCAGGATATCCTTGTTATGTTTTTTCATATGATAATTGTATTGAGCGTACACCTAAGACAAGCATTTTAGTAAAAATTGGAGATAATGTAGTAATTGAGCAGTTAAAGTATATTTTATCTTTTTCAATGGATGCAATATTTGATGAAAGTGAATTGAAGGTAGAGGAACTATGCAGACAAGGAGGTATTAGTGAAAATAATATATCTTCATATGTTGACAAAACATTTGAAAAGCAGCGTAATCTAAATAAGGAAGATTGGGAAAAGAGTATAGAATTTTATAAAAAAATGCTCAACTTATCGCGTGATGAGTATAAGGTAGTAATGAAATGCTTAGCAGCTTATTACGCGTCATTTAGTGTCTTTAGCAGGGATATATCACTGGCTTATAGCATTCTTGTATATGCGTTGGAGACATTGTGTGCCAACTTTGATGAGTATACTACTTCTTGGAATGATTATGATCAGAATATTAGAAAGAAATTAGATGTTCAATTAGATAAAGTTGATAAAGGTGTTGCAGAAGAGATTAGGAATATACTGGTTTCAAAGGAGCATATGAAGTTATCAAGGAGATTTAGCCAGTTTATTCTAAAATATATAAATGACGATTATTATAAGGCAATTGATAAGAGACAGGGAACAGAAAGCGAAATAAATCAAGCTATTGCTAAGGCGTATATAATTCGTTCAAAATATGCACATGAATTGAAACCAATAATGAAACAATTAATGGATGCAGATATTTCAAAAAGCTCAGAAATATTTGAATTTCAACATGAGACTTTTTTCACGTATTCAGGCTTATTAAGGCTTGCACGCACAGTTATAACCAATTTCGTGATTTCAAGGGATGAAATTGAGTTTGAAGAGTATGCATGGGATGATGACTTACCTGGCACGATAAGTATGGAACTACATCCTAATTTATGGCTAGGTAAAAGTAATGATTTCAAATTTCAAAATATAAATAAAAATCTTGAGGCACTGTTATATTGTATAGAAGCGGAGCATAAAGTCCCACAAATGGATGAACTTGTTGAAAACTATATGACTAATATTCTTAGCATTAAGGAGTCGGACAGATGTGCAGCATATGTTTTGACGTGGATATATGTTAATGTTGTTCAGGGTCTAGACAATAACTATGTGAACAAAATACGGATATTATTAGATAAGCATTCTGAAATGGTAAATAAATGTTGTATTGCAACTATTATAGGTAATAGTTTTGGAATGCCTACAAGAGGTTTTGATCTAGAAGAAGTAGTATCAGTTATAAATAACTATGATAAGAACAAATTTAAAAAGAATAGGCTAAAAATTCATAATAGAATAGAAAACAGGATTTATATGGCAATTGCTTCCAGTTATAAAGCAGAAGATAATAATAGTTGCAAATACTGGTATGAAAAAGCATATAAAAATGCTGTTAATGATAAAGAATTGCAAGGCGAAATTTTGAAAGAAATTGAATTGATAACGATATGAGCAGGAGGTTTGTTGATTGAAAGATGATATTTTAGAAAAATTAAACCTTAAAGAAGATCACGAGAGAGAATGCAAATTAGCAACAGGTGGACTCCCGGAGAGTATATGGGAGACATACTCTTCATTTGCGAATACCAATGGTGGAACGATTCTCTTGGGAATAAAAGAACATAGAGACTCATTTACTGTGGAAGGTTTGACAGAAAAGCAGATTATCAAGTATCAGAAAGATTTCTGGAGCACATTGAATGATAGAAACAAGGTGTCAAAGAATATTCTGTTGAATCATCATGTTAACCCGGTTCCTGTTGGAGATAAGCAGATTCTTAGAATTGATGTTCCTGCGGCAGATAGACATGATAAGCCGGTCTATATTGGAACAGATCCGATGAAAGGCACATATAAAAGAGATTATGAAGGTGATTTTCTTTGCACAGAAGAAGCAGTAAGAGCAATGTTTGCAGATCAAAGAGATGTGTCTGGAGACATTGAAGTGATTGATGAGATGGGACTGGATGTACTGAATCAGGATACGATTAAAGGCTATCGTATTATATTTGAACAGCTTCACAGCGGACATCCTTGGAATGCATTGGAAAATGATGAATTTCTGATGAAACTTAGAGCTGTTGCAAAGAATAAAAATGGTTCTTTATCGCCTACGATTGCAGGACTTTTGTTCTTTGGAGAGGCGTATCATATTACGGAGGTTTTTCCAAATTACTTTTTGGATTATCGGGAAGAATGTGATGATAAAGCAGTACGCTGGCTATTCCGCACACACTCTAATGAAGGTGATTGGAGTGGAAATATATATGATTTCTTCTGCAAGGTGCGTACACGAATGGATGATGATGTAGCAGTTCCATTTGCAAACCGTAGGGATGGTTATCGAGTAGACAGAGTAGATGTTCATGATGCCTTAGAGGAAGCATTGGCAAATGCTCTGGCACATGCGAATTATTATGGTAGACGAGGAATCCTTGTCGTTAAAAAAGGAAAAGAACTTACTATATCAAATCCAGGAACAATCCGAGTAACCAAAGAAGAGTTTTATGCCGGAGGTAACAGTGATCCTCGTAATCCTAATATACTCAAGATGTTTGGGTTCGTCAATGTCGGTGAGCGTGCAGGAAGCGGTGTTGACAAGATCATGACTGCTTGGAAAGAACAGAACTGGAAGGAGCCGGAGTTTGATTTTTCAGAGCGCTCAGATAGAGTGACATTAAAACTGGAAGTCGGACAGGTTGTTTATATTCCGGGTGCAGCAGATTTGCTTGCTGAAAGACATGTAGAAACAACAAAACCTGATGAAATTGGAAATCTTAATAAAGAGCAAAAAGTCATGCATTATCTAAAAAGCCATGAAAGCATTTCAACTCAAGAAGCAATGATATTATGTGAATATAAAACACGAGCTGGTGCACGTAGGCTACTGGATAAGATGATTCAAAATGCAATATTAAGGAAAATAGGAAGTGGACCAGGTACTAAATACGTATTGAATGAGGTTAAGTGATACTAAAAAAATAAATTGTTGGATACAATTTACTACTTATTGGCTACTTACTGGATACAAGTAGCCATCTACTGGATACAATGTATCTGAAAAATATCCAGTAGTGACCAGTAGTATCCGATAAGTGCCCATTAGCGTCCGATTAGTGACCACCTATTGGACACTTGTAATCACTCAGATTAGAACGAAAAGTAATTTGTGCAGATCGTCTGCACAATTTGGATTAGGAGCATATATATGGATTTACAAAACATACAAGACCAATTAAATACTGAGTTTGCCAAGGACAGCACGAAGTATATCTTCTGGTTTGATGATAAAGCAGAGTATGAGGATGAATTGAGTGAATTGCAGCTTGGTGATGTAAAGCTGCATATTCTTGATGGTACGAACTGGCTGTATTCCAAGTATCTGCTGAATGAGGAAGATACTGAAAGCAAATATCTGATTTATGCACCTTTTCCAAGACCAAGTGATGCAGAAAATCCTCTTGCAGATATGTACTATTATTCGATTCCTTATTATACAGACCGAGTATCACAGACTTCACAGGAGATGGGCATAGATAACAGGTTTAAGGAGCAGTTATCACAGTACACAAGATTCTGGAAGAATAAGAGTAATATAGAGAAGTTCAAGAATCTAGGAATAGACCATTTCAATCAGCAGACGATTGATATTGGTCTGATTGCTGTACTTGTAGATGTGAAGAGTCCGAACTTCGAGGAGATAACAAAGCAGCTAATACTTGGTGATAGTGCAAAGTATATGAAAGTTTTGACGGATAATGGAATTACAGATAAGTTTTGGGAGCTTTGTAATCTGTTCTTCGGCTATCAGTCAGATAAACCAAGTATAGATGATTTAGCTGCAAGCATGATTGTAACTTATGCGGCGTCGTCTCTGAAAGGAACGGTTCCGGCAGTATTTAAGCCATATATTTTGAAAAAGCGAAATGATGTAGTGGTATTTATCCGCAATATCATGGATAACAGAAAACTTAAGGATTCTTATGATGCTTTGGCAGAAAAAGTAAATAAGACACTTCGCTTTGTAGCTAAAGTACAGGAAGACTTAAAGAAGGACAATGAAAAGTCAAAAGACAGGTCATTGCAGTTAGCAGACATTTTTGCCTGCGATGCGTTTGCAGGTTTTGATGACATTATTATTGAATGGGCGTTGAGGCAGCTTGATGATGAGATACTGGATTCACAGATAGATGGTCTTTCTATTTCACAGATAGCAGATCAGAGAAGTTCTATGGCTTATCACTACTGCGATACATACAAATACGAATATAGGGCAATTAAGTTTGCCTATATGATGATGAAATCAGTAGCACTTATGGAATTTACAAGTGACATAAAGGTGCTGGTGGAGAATTACCAGAAGGAGACTTATCTGATAGATTCTTATTACAGATGGTTTTATCATGCCTATGACAAAATAGAAGATAACAGTCGTTTCTCTAATGTCAGAGAGAGAGTTGAAAATATATATGCCAATACCTACTTACAGGCAATCACACCTAAATGGAATGAGAATTTCACAATAGATTCAATGGAGCAGACTGGATTATTGAAGCAGGAAGATTTCTATAAGCATTACCTGAAAAGCTATGATGGCAAACAGCGTGTGATTGTCATTATTTCAGATGCTCTCCGGTACGAATGTGCAAGGGAATTATTTGGCAGATTAGAATTGGACGAGAAATGCACACCAAAGATGGAGTGTATGTTAAGCTGTCTGCCATCTGTTACATCAGTAGGAATGGCGAGCTTACTGCCGCACAAAGAGATGAATGTCACAGCTGATATGACGGTTACTGTGGATGGACAGGCATGTGCAAGTATGGAGCAACGGGACAAGATATTGAAGTCTTATAATGCAGACAATGTAGCACTTAGCTTTGATGAGGTTGCTAATGCAAATCAGGCAAAAATACGAGAATTGATACAGGGGAAGAATATCGTCTATATCTATCATAATCAGGTAGATGCCAGAGGCGATAAGGCAGCAAGTGAGAACGAAGTATTTAATGCTTGTGCAGAGGCAATTGATGAGATACATAGATTGATTAAGAGACTGACCGGATATGTCTCCGCACCGAAATTCTTTATCACAGCGGATCATGGTTTCTTATACAAGAGAGACAAGCTGCAGGAATTTGATAAGGTATCCTATCCGAAGGAGAAATGCTTATATACCAATAAGAGATTTATCATAACAGAAGAACCTTTGAACGAGCAGGGGGGTATGGCAAGAACAATGGCATATATGAACAAATTATATGTAGATACTCCGATAGGAGCAGATATATTCAAAGTTGCCGGAGGTGGACAGAACTATGTTCATGGTGGCTCAGCTCTGCAGGAGATGATGGTGCCGGTTATTGAACTTACTACGAATACCAGAGGTGTTGCTTATGATTTCGTCAATGTTGTGCTGACCTCTGTATCAAGGAAAGTTACAAATCTTATAACATATTTTGATTTCATTCAGTCAGAGAAAGTAACTGACACAATGAAAGCGAGAAGTATTATTGCATATTTTACAGATGAAGCAGGAGAAAAGATATCTTTTGATGTGCCGATCGTAGCAAACAGCCGGGACGACGCACCAGAGAAGAGAACATTCCATGAGAAGTTTACGCTGAAATCAAGAGAGTACAAGTATGGAGATAAGTATTATTTGGTACTGGCAGATGCGAATGACGAGAAGAATATCCTGCAGCAGTATGAGTTTATGATTGATATTGCGTTTGTGGATGATTTTGGGTTTTAAGGTAAGGGTATGAGTATGAAACAAATACATTCTAGAAAAATAAAAGATAGAATTACTATGCTTCGTCCAAAACTTCCAATAAAAAATATGTATTGGGAGTTTCATAAAAATGACGATGACTATTGGCCATCTGTGCCACATGGTCATTCTCTTGATGGAAATTATAAATTGGAAATATGGAGTGGTAACATATACAATCTACATACTGGAAAATTAGAATATAAAGCAAAACAAAAAGAAATGAATAAATTACAGCAATATGAGGACTTTCAGGATTTTGTTAGCATATGTCGCGAGGAATATGCAAAACGGAATCCGTCAATAACTATACCTGAACTTAAAATAAAAAGAAGAAGATCTTCACATAGAGTAGAACATAAAAAAGTGCAGGAGAAATATCTGTTTAAAATAAGTGCAAACAGGATTTGATAGTAGGAATGTGTATAATGATGACAATCTTGGAGAGAAGGTGATTTCTTGGCTCATATAACGATGAAATATATACTTATAAAAAAGAAGTATGGAAATGATAATGCGAACCTGTCTGATATTTTGCGTGAATATTTGGAAAGTAATTATAATATTGAGCCTGGAGAAAATACGATTATCATAGATGATTGCAAAGTTCAATATTCTTTTAGCAATAACAAAGATGATAACAGATGTTTTTTTACCTTATCATCAGATGAACGTATTTACAGTAATGCTAAATGCTTAGAACATATCTTAGAGGACATCAAAAGAAGCGGATTGTTGCCATACTTTCATTTTCTAAAGGTATATGATGGATTATCAGAATATTATTGTAAAAAATTATATCCTCTGTATGCAGCATATGAAAGAAAAGTGAGATATATGATTCTATTAATGGTAACTAGATCATATGGTGACAAATGGATTGATAATACTATAGATGATGATACTAAGACATCAATATCGGAGAAGGCACGAAGTGGCTTTTCTAATATCAATATGGATGAGGTATTGGAATACTTTGATTTAGCAGAATTAGAGAATTATCTTTTTTTACCTCCGAAGGTGGATACTAACAATTATTTACATAATGAATTGACAGATGAAAAAATGGAATCACTTGATAAGGATAAGATTTGTTCTCTGATTAGAAGAGTAAGAGATCCCAAGAGTTTATGGGAGCGAGTGTTTGCCGAAATAGGAGATGTTGGTGAATGGAAAGCTTCTATGCATGATATTCATGATGTACGCAACAGCGTTGCTCATCAAAAAAAGATAACGACACAACAATATAATGAAACTATTTCAAGGTTAAAGAATATAAATACGAAACTAGATAAGGCAATAGAATCAGCTATTACGAGGGAGATTGAATTACCGAAGAAGATAGACATTTTAGGAAATTTCGCGACTATGACGGGAAAGTTACTATCAAAGAGTATAAATGTGGACTTAATTGGAAGTGTGTTGCTTTCATTTAGCAAAAGAATCAGTGAATTGGTTAAACCCATAGAAAATAATTTTCAGGAAAGTCTAGTGAATGCTATAAAAGATAGTGCGTTAAAATACTCGGCTATAGATGTGAACGCAGGATATAAAGAAGCAATGGAAAAACTGGCAACTAGTTTTACTTGGTATGACTCAACAGAAGAGATAAATAATGCCTTGGAAGCTTCTAAAAAAGAGTTTGAGAGAATAGGAAATGCTTGGAAACAATATGAGATAGATGCTATAGGAACTGCAGCTAAATTTGAAAATTTGACAAAGCAAATTAGTAGTATCAATAAAGAAGAAAAAACAGACTCATTATAATATGTGAAGGAAGGCAAAATAAAATGGATGAATTTAATCTTTCGGCAGGAGCAATAAACGAAACCGATGACAGACGAGAAATTATAAAACAGAAACTCCGCCAATACTATGACGGACGTATTGTACGCAAGGATTTAACAAAGTCAATCCGAGAAGGAGCAAATGTTCCGGTATATGTACTGGAATATCTTCTCGGACAGTATTGTAATTCCGATGATCAGGAGATTATTGACGAGGGAGTAGACAATGTGAAGCGTATTCTGCGAGATAACTATGTCCGTCCGGATGAAGCACAGAAGATATTGTCCCTCCTTAGAGAGAGAGGCAGTTATACAGTTATTGATAGGATTACAGTAGTGCTTAATACAAAGGAAGACCGGTACGAGGCAACCTTCTCTAACCTCGGCATTAAGAATATTCCTATCAGTGCTGACTATGTAAAGGATTATGACCGTCTGCTTTGTGGGGGTATCTGGTGTATTCTCCAGCTTGACTATGAGTTTATTGAAGAAGATAAGAAAAATACACAGCCTATTCGTATTAGAAAGTTGACACCGATTCAGATGCCACATGTGGACATGGATGAAGTAAAGAATGGTCGTAAGGCATTTACTAAGGAAGAATGGATGGACATTTTGCTTCGCTCTACTGGTATGGAGCCGGACAAGCTTTCTGACAGAGCTAAATGGTTATTGATTGCCCGTATGATTCCTCTTGTTGAGAACAACTTTAATATGTGTGAATTAGGACCTCGTTCTACAGGTAAATCATACATATATGAGCAGATTTCTCCAAACAGTATCCTTGTTGCCGGAGGACAGACAACAGTTGCAAATCTGTTTTATAACATGTCTAACAATACAGTAGGTCTTGTCGGAATGTGGGATGTTGTAGCATTTGACGAGGTTGCAGGTATCAAGTTTAAGGATAAAGATGGCATCCAGATTATGAAGGGATACATGGCTTCAGGTGCATTTTCCCGTGGCAAGGCTGAGATACAGGCAAAGGCATCTATGGTCTTTGTAGGTAATATCAATCAGAGTGTGGAGACTTTGCAGAAGACATCAAGTCTGTTTGATCCATTTCCTCCTGAAATGGGTACGGATACTGCTTTCCTTGATCGTTTCCATGCATATATACCGGGATGGGAGATTCCAGTTTCCCTTAGTTAAAGATATGACCCCTCATTATCAGTCTACTTTTCCAATAAATCGGTAGTATATCTCTATTTCCTGTATTCTTTCGTTATCCTCATTCGTTGTTGCTTCGTGAATAAGGATTTTTTCTATCATTGCATTTAACAACGGTGCTGTCAGTTCCTTTGGTACGGAATACTCCTTAATTAACTCAATCCACTTTTCAGCACCTATCATATCCTGTTCCATTTTACTTAATTCTTCTCTTAGGTTGGTTATCTGCTGTTCCAGTTCTATCTGTTCTTTTTGATATTTCCCCGACAGCATGATGAAGTTTCGTTCCGTTATCTTCTCACAGGCTCTATCTTCATACATTTTCGTAAACAAGCGGTCAATCTCATTTTGTCGGTTCTCGGCTTTCTTCAAGGCACTTGCCTTTTTCTTCTTTTCCCGTATTCGCTCTGCATTCCCAGCCTTTTGTATCTTATTCAACACCTTTTCTTCGTCTTGCTGTACTGCCTTAGCCCAATACTGCAATCGTTCCAATACGGCTTGATACAACACATCATAACGGATATAGTGCATAGAACAAGTACCTTTGCCAAACTGTCCGTAGTAACTGCAAGCATAATAACTGTATGGCGTTTTATTTGCCTTATTTGTCGCAAACCGCATAGACCAGCCACAATCCGCACACTTGACAAGCCCTGCAAATATCGGCGTTGCTTTTTCCTTTGTCTGTCTACGCCTTGATTTTATCTGTTCCTGCACACGATAGAACACTTCTTTGTCAATAATCGGTTCGTGGGTATTTTCTACTCGAAACCATTCACTTTCGGGCTTACGCACTTTTTTCTTGCTCTTGAATGAAACTGTTGATTGTCGATTATGAACGCTGTTTCCGATATAGACTTCACTTTTTAAAATTGCCTTGACATGAGCAATCGTCCACTCATAACGCTTGCTTTCGGGCTTTCCCTCAAAGATATGTGCAAAAGTACCGTACCTTGTGAAATTCAGCCAAGACGCTGTCGGAACTTTTTCTTCTCGCAGTACCTTTGTGATTTTTGCACTACCGTAACCTTGATAGGCTAGGGAGAAGATTTTTTCAACAATCCATTTTGTTTCCTCATCAACCAGCAGTTTTCCTTTGATGTCGGGGTGTTTCTTATATCCTAACGGAGCATAAGCCCCATAATACGCACCCTCTGCAAATTTTGTCTTAAATGCCGATTTCACTTTACGGCTTGTATCTCTTGCCACCCATTCATTGATGATATTTTTAAATGGTGCAATCTCACTTTCGCCTTTTTCGCTGTCTACCCCGTCGTCAATCGCTATGTAACGGACATTATGGCTGGGAAAATACAATTCTGTATATTGTCCTGTCATAATATAATTTCTGCCAAGTCGGGAAAGGTCTTTCGTTACAACACAGTTGATTTTTCCTGCCTCTATATCTTCAATCATTCTTTGAAAACTCGGTCTTTCAAAATTTGTTCCCGACCAGCCGTCATCAATATACTCATCAATCACATTCAAATGATGTTCTTTTGCATATAGACGCAACATACTTCTTTGTGTGGTAATGCTGGAACTTTCGCCCTGTAATTCATCATCTCGGCTTAACCTAAGATAAAGTGCAGTATTGTAAATCTGTTGTTTCATTGTCAGTTATCCTCCTTTATAACTAACCCATGTTTACAATACCTGCTTGCAAGTAAAGTATAACATGGGTTATTTTTCACATTCAATCTATTTCTTACAACTGCACCGAATTTATGCGATTGTCTGCTTTGCCTTTTCAAGCATAACATCAGTCAGAAGTTCTTCCATTGTCTTTCCCTTTTCAGAAAAATGCTCTTTTACAACAATCTTTGTTTTTCCTCTGTTGCCAATGCCACGCTTATTATTTGTCTTTTCTTGCCTTGTTTTTACAATATCAGCAATAACACATACCCCCCTTTCTGTAAAAATCTTTTCTAAACAATTCAATGGCATTTGTCATAGCCCACAGGAGTTCCACCTCTGCATAGTTCTTATGTAGCCGTACCCATTGCGTGCGACGCTCTGAACGCTCAAGCTGTGGCTGTACGGGAGTATCATTATCAGACAGGACAGGTCATGGCGATAAAAGAGGACAAATCTTTTACAGGAACACAAATAGGTTATCGCTCGCTTTTGCTGGAGAAAGGTCATGGCGTATCTGTTTCAACGGCTCGCTGTCTGTCTAAGGTATTGAATTGCTTTATTCAGTTGTCAAAGAACACAAAAGAAGAAAATCGTCTTTCCTATATATCGCGTTGGAAAAGAGCAAAAGCGTAACCAATATTCAAAACTTTTTTCTTTTCCTGTACCATATAGGGAAAGAAAGTGTCATTCTGCTAAGTTGCTGATGAAAAAACTTCTTTTCATACCCTAACTACCCATGCAACACCGTTATTGCCAACTATGGAATGAAAGATTTTCTTTGCTCCATATAGGGAACGGCAACTGCCAAAGGTTAAGTTGAGAATGAAAATATTTTCTTCTTTCACTCCATATAGGGAATGGAAACCTCGATTTAATGAGTAGTTTTGAAAAAAAGTTAGATTTCCTTTCCTCGCACCATATCTGTACGCAAGTAGCCGTTTTGTTGCAGATTTTTTGAAGAAATTAAAAAATACCGTCATTCCCTTGTGGAACAGCGGTATCTTTCTCAATCATATCTGCTATGTCTGTTGTCATTTGTTTAATTTTTAATTCCTGCTTTTCTGTTAGTCTTGTATGTCTGTCGATTTCTTCCAGATAATTTGCTCCTGTTTGCTTTTCAATCTCTTTTATCATCAATAAAGAGGGCATGACCTGTCTTTCTAACCAACGTTTTGTTTTATCCATATTGACAGCAACAGGCGTCATAATAAACGGAAGTGAAGTCGTTACATTATCTAAAAATATATCCCATAAAATATAAACGGGAAAATCTATCTGTGTGAGGATAAGGCTTGCTATGGTCTGTTCGGGATTTCTTGAAAAAACAAGTTGTTCTATCGTTTGTTCTGCTTTTCCACTTTTTAAACGAATTTCAAATCGGTTCTTAATGTCTGTTTTTATACCTTTGCTTTTTTGTTCCTTTTCTTTTTCATACAAGCAAAAGTAAATAGAACTATTCTTTGAACCGATATAAAAAGTTTTTGCAGTATCTCCATGTGTACCCGATAATTTTCCGCTGTCTACTGCTTCATGGGTTCTTGAACGTTTCCATACCTTGTTGGCATAATAACGTTCCCTTAGAATTTCTATATCCAGCAATCCGCCCATATCATTGACCGCCAAATCTATGCGTTTAAAAACACCTTGATAATCTATACAACTGCTTAAAAAGTAATACCAGTCTATCCCTCTTGCCTGTAAAACATATTCCAAGTTTCGACACCCCATACCTCTTAATTCCAATAAAACACCCATAGAACTATCTTTAGAAGCATTTACACTAATATCCCCATAGATATACTGTTCTTCATAACCAAACATTCCGTAATCTTCATGTATAAAATATTCGCTTTTCATTGCCAGTACATTTTTTATAATTTCCAATGCGTCTGTGGTAGGAAAACGAACACGCAGATAGTCAATCGTTAAAGTGAAAGGCTGTGTACAATTACAATAATCAAGATAATGTAAAAGTATATGTTTCATTTCTTTACTGGCTTTTGTTTTTCCGTTTTCAATTTCATTTAAGTTCTGCCTGCTAATTTGCAATTCCTGTGCCAGTCGTGATTGCGAATAATCACAGGCATTTCTCTTTTGCTTTAATGTTTCAATAAATTCTATATCATTCATGCTTCATTCCTCCAATCAAAAAAGGCATATACTCATAGGAGCATACACCTTGTATCTTATATTTATTTTCTATTGATATGCTGTTTTAGACCTGTCGGGTAAAAAGAATATGGTGTGAAGTGAAATAAGTTCTTATAACCTTATAAATCGTTGCATATCAGCAGTTTTGTATTTATTTTTTCTCTTGTCTTTTGTAATAGTACCCCCCTGTTAGATAACGGGGGCTTTATGGCTCGCTGACGCTCGCCCCACCGTCAGAGTGAACCAGCCGTTTGCCAGCAAAACTGGCATGGCTTGATGTCTTACGACCGCCACCACGTCTGGATCACTCCGGCGGTGTTGCTGTCTTGCCTACCATTTCCTCATTTTCCGTGTACTTATATCCAACACCTCTGACAATGACGATATAGCGTGGTCTGTCCGGCTCCGGCTCAATCTTCTTTCTTAATTTTCGTATGAATGAAGTCAGATTATTAGGGTCTGCCGGATAGTCATATCCCCATACATTTTCATAAATCTGTTCTTTGGTAAAAACCTGCTCCTTATGAGAAATGAGAAAATAAAGTATATCAAACTCTTTTGCTGTAAGCTGTATGATATTGCCTGTTTTGTGTGATACAGTACGAGTAAAAGGATTGATTATAAAATCTGTCCTGTCTTGTTGTATATAAGCAGGAGTGGTACATATCTTTTTCGATAGCCATTCAACTGTTTGCTGGAAATAATGTTCTTCATTATCCCAAAATTCTGCTACTAATATCTTCCCATAGTATCACCTGCGCTTTTAAAGATTATTTTTCAAATATCAAATCAATTCTTCTAAAACCGCCATGTGCATCTATTAAAGTAGGAATAAAACCAACATAGGAATATCCCTCTTTAGCATATTTGTTGATTATTTCTTTTGGTTCAGAAGCAGAATGGAATAGCACACCTTTTGCCTCAAATTTCACTTCTACATACTTATATTCTTTCATAATCATCAATACCGCCTTTCAATTATCTAAATGTTTTTCTAATTTCTTCTAATTCTTCTTCGTTTTCAACCCAATTTTCTGCATATCCACATGAACAACAAACATAACGTATTACAGGGATTTTCCCAAATAGCGTATAAGTGCTTGTGTAAATATTATTTCCGCTGGCATGGCGGTTAGGGTTATCTGGAATACGAACAATATCGGTTGAGCCACATTTAGGACATGATTTAGTATTTTTCATTTATATTCTCCTCACAACAGCAATTATTTTTTGTTACGTTTGATAAAAAACCAATATGCAAATACAATCAAGGCAAGAACACATAAAATACTATCCATGAAATCACCCACTTTATATACCTTTCTTTTTATCCTCTTTTTTCTTTTTGCGTTCCTTATATATCTTATTCCTTAAAGGAATACCACCGCACAGCAGTAGTACAACAGCCAATATTGTAAAGTCCATATGATTGCTCCTTTTTAAAATTCTTTTTTGTTCATAATTGACAAACTGATTTTCATTGAAACCAATAACATCAACAAAGCGATAATAATTGCAATAGCGATAAGAACTCCCATGCTTACAGTTGGCATATTATCTAACAGACTAACTAAATCAATATTGAAAATGGCTTCTGCTCCTTTCACGATAACGAGAGTGATTACTGCCAGACCACCAAATGCACCAATCATAGCAATTCTTCCTTTATCTCCACCGAATTTTAGCTGAAAAGGAAGCATGATTGCTTGAACGACAATCATAATAGGTAAAATCATCAATGAACTCTGTACTAAGTCTGTAATAGGTAATGTATCTTTCAATACAGTTGTAATTATTCCTAAAACAGTTGCCAAAACCCAAGCCATACACCCCAATAATAGACCAAGAAAGTATTTTTCACTCACATAATGATTACGTGTAATAGGTAATGTAAACAGAAACGCATTTCCATTATCAAAATCATCATAACTGATTGTGCTTACTGTAAAAAGTGATACAATGAAACTCAGAAAACCTAATGGGAATATCACATCATCAGTAAATATCATCATTCCGATTACAATCGCCAAAATGAGCAACAGAAAATTTTTCTGTAACATCATCAATTTCAAATCTTTTACGAATAAGCCTTTCATTGTTCTGTCCCCCTTATCATCATGGTAATGACTTCATCTATTGTACCTTTTTCAATGGCAATTTTAGGATAATTCTCCATATAATACTGTTTCTGATTTGTCAGACAGCTATATCCATATGTTTCTTTTTTGGAACGCAATATAAACTGTTTATCCAGCTTGCTGTATTGTTCTGCGTCTACTTTTAATAAAGCATAGTCACTAAGAAGAACGTCCGTATCTTCATGCAGAATAATTTTTCCGTCATGTATCATATAAAGGTCATCACATAGCGACTCCAAATCACTGGATATATGAGAGCTGATTAAAATGGAGCGTTCTTCATCTTTTTCCAGAAATTCTCTTAACATTTCAAGCAATTCGTCTCTTGCGATTACATCTAAACCTGCTGTCGGTTCGTCCAGTATCAGCAGTTTTGCATTGTGTGAAATTGCAACCAGCACTTTTAATTTTGCTTTCATTCCTGTTGAAAATTCTTTTATCTGTTTATTCATAGGTAGTTGAAATTTCTGTACCTGTTCTATAAATAGTGATTTGTCGAATTTTGAGTACATATTCTGCAATATAGGGATAATATCTTTTATCTTCAGATACCCACTAAAACCAGAATCCGACAATACTACACCCAATTCCTCTTTATCTTTTGCTGTGAAGTCTTTTCTGTCCTTTCCAAGTATGGTAATATTTCCGCCGTCAGTTGAAATCAAACCTAATATCGCCTTAAATGTTGTGCTTTTTCCAGCACCATTTTGTCCAATCAAGCCTGTTACACATCCAGACATAAGCTCTAATGAACAATCAAGAGAAAAATTATCATAATGCTTTTTCAAGTGTTCAATTTTTAACATACATCAACCCTCCAATATCAACTCAAATAAACTTTTTATATCTTCATCACTAATACCACATCGTCTGCCTTTTTGGATAGCCTGCTCCAAATCCGCTTCCAATTCTTTTTTCTGTTCTTCCAAAAGCAGTTCTGTATTTGTAGCCGCTACATAAGTGCCTTTTCCATGTACTGTAACCGTAAAACCCTCACTTTCCAAATTGTCGTAAGCTTTTTTTACAGTTAAAGCACTTATTTTTAGTTCCTTAGAAAGTGTACGGACAGATGGAAGATTGTCGTTTTCCTTTAGTTCCCCGTTGCGTATGAGCATTTTAATCTGGTCAACAATCTGTTCATATATGGGAACCATTAGGGAAGTATTGATTATAATTTTCATTCTTTATATCCTTCCTTCTTTTCTTGATAACAGTATATAACAGTTACAAACTGTTGTCAAGTGTTATATAGTGTTTATTTTAAATTTTCTTTTGAAATTAAAAACATGCAAATCAATATAGAAATGCATGTTAAAAAATATAGTATTCTATTGTAATTCCTTTAACGCAAGCAGGTGTTTCATGGATTGTTTCTAATATCCTTTTGTTGGGGAAACTCCTAAGTATAGACCGGATTCATTTACTAATGATTATGGATTTATCACAGATTATCTATCAGAGTTTATGCGTGAGCTTCGTAAGGATAATTACAGCAATATAGCAGAGAAGTATTTCAAATTAGGAAATAATTTAAATCAGAGAGATGCAATTGCTGTTCGTAAGCTGATTTCCGGATTTATCAAATTGATTTATCCGGATGGCGAAGTCAGCAAGGAAGAAGTTGCAGAGATCATGGATATTTCACTTGAACTTCGTAGACGAGTAAAAGAACAGCTTAAGAAGATTGGTGGAATGGAGTTCTATGATGTGAACTTCTCATACATAGACAATGACAGTTTTGATGAGCATTTTGTATCCGTACCGGAGCAGGGCGGTGGCAAGATGATTCCTGAAGGTATGGGCAAGCCGGGATGCTTATATACAGTATCAAAGTCAAAGACTGGAATGATAGGCTGCTATCGTCTTGAAACGCAGATGATGCCGGGAAATGGAAAGCTGACGTGTACAGGTATTGGTTCCGGAAAAGAGCCGAAGGAAGCAACCAATACGGCATTTAATTATCTGAAGGCAAACGGCAATGCAATATCTGGAAATATCAGTACAACAACTAAGGATTACATCATCAATTATCAGGATATGCAGGGACTTGGAATGACAGGAAATCTCGCACTTCCTACACTGATTGCTATTTCATCGGCAGCACTTAGTAAGCCTCCAATTAGCAGTCTTGCAGTACTTGGTGAGATTAGTATCGGTGGAACACTTATTAAAGTAGAAGATTTGGCAAGTACATTGCAGGTGTGCATTGATAGTGGAGCTAAGAAGGTACTTCTTCCAATTACATCGGCAGCAGATCTTGGAACTGTACCATCTGACTTAGTTGGAGCGTTTAGTCTGATATTCTATTCTTCTCCGGAAGAAGCAGTATATAAAGCTTTGGGCGTAGAGTAAAGAAGGTGATGAGGTATTTTTGAGCAGGATTTTGAAGCAATGCTTCGACAGTATGAAAATTCAATAGATGATAAGAGACAGTTTACTGCATTGGTAAAAGATATATTTCCGGAAGAGGCAAAGAATATCAATCTGATTCTTATGGCATACAACATGGGAATTGCACAGGATATTCAGAGGGCGAATCTGCTCAATAATACATTTGCTTTCCGGTATGTGAAGCAGTTGATGGATGACTATGGCATCAGCAGAGTGAATGCAGATTGGATCGTGTCAGTATGGTGTTCTTGTTATGGTAATAAAGTATTGGGAAAAGCCTGTGACATATCAGTGCAGAAGCAGGGTGGTGGTCCGGCGATAAAAGATAATAAGTCATCTTCGGGAAAATCATATGGAGATTTATTTGTATATGAGAAAAGTCGCAGAGGCAACGGACTGGCTGTAATCGGATTCCGTGGAGATAAGAATCAGACGATTATATTTCAAAATAGGTCTGGCAACGAAAATGTTATAGAGATTGCGGATAACAGTTTTAGCAAATCTTCTATAGAAGAGGCAATTCTGACGGAAGGCTTTAAATACATAGGGCTAAATGCTTTTTCTGACTGTGAGAAATTACATCAGGTGGTATTGCCGGTCAGCGTAGAAGAGATTGAAAACTCAGCATTTGAGAATTGTAACAGCTTAAAATCTATTTCCTTGCCGATACTGCTTAAGACGGTCGGAGACGCAGCCTTTAAAGGAACCGGATTACGGACACTTGATATTCCAAAGAGTGTATTCTGGATAGGTGATGAGTTATTGGCAGAGTGCCAATTGCTGGAGCATATTAAGATACCGGATAACATTGCAAGGATAACTGATCGGATGTTTATGAATTGTAGTGGCTTAAAAAAGGTGGAGCTGCATGAAAAATTGAATGTGATTGGTGAACGAGCATTTTTCGGCTGTTCAAGTCTGGATTTTATTATAATTCCAGACAGTGTACAGCAGATTGGTCAGGATGCTTTTACGGGAACGGATGACATGTTTATTGTGCAATGCTCCTTTGGGTCTTTTGCAGAGCAGTATTGCAGGAAGAATAAGATTAAGTATCAGCTGGTGTAATGTCGCCAGCCATGCGACAATTATGGATAAATTTTATGGCAAAATAAACTTGGAGATGAGATGATGAAAAATAATGATAATAGAGATTTGCAACGAGTTTGTCTGGCTTGCGGAGAAATTCATAATGGAAAAACATGTCCGCTAATAGCTAAGAAGCTTAATAAATATTCAAAATATAAAAAGAAGAATTTCCTTATGGGAAATATACTACTTAAATGTATTGAAAAAGATATAGATTTTTTACAAATATTATTAGAAATTGCAGAAAATAATGAGGAAGCATATGAGTCAAGTGAGTGGGCAAATACGATATTACCTATTGAACAAGTTATTGAGTATTTTGCTGTTTCACTAAATTGTTCAAGTGCTGAGTTTTATAAAAATCCAGAAAAAACAGTGATGGAATATGCAAGTTTAATAAATGATGGCTATATTAATAATTGCTATGTAAATCGTGATAACTCTGGAAGAATAGATTGTATTGAATTAACAATAGAATTGGATCAATATTCAAATGTTCATATTATTCCTGATAATGTAATGTGGACACTGCGTGGTTATGAATTTACTCTACTGAAAGTAAGAGAAGGTGACGATTGGGTTTATGAATTTTATTTACATATTCCGATAGGAATATTTCAAGATTATACTTCTGGTTATCAAAAGAAAATGTATCCAAATACTCGGAGATACTATTGGGGAAATATGTTTGAATCTTCAGCAAATAGTTTTTTATTGGCATCAGGTTGTAATGGGATTTTTGAAGAAATATTTGAGAAGGAATTGGACAGTCGATGGACAGAGGATGAACTAATTACAGATGTTTCATTAGATGATAGTAGATATGATATTTGGATTAATAAATTATTTAATGCAACAAAAGAAGGTATACTACAATGGAATCAAAACAATGATTGTGAATATCATACATATTACGATAAAACTGAAATTTTAATACATGTAAATCATGATAATAATGAAGTATATGGGACAAGACAGAAATTAGAAATAGATAGTGTCCGTGAAATGTTATCTGATAAAATAGGTGCTTCTAAAAATGAAAAAGAGTATATTTCGTCAGAATTATATGTGAGAAATCAGGAAGGCAGATTGGGGATACGTTTTAGAAAAAAATATGAAGATAAAAGTGTAATAGAATATGATAAGAGAATAATATCCTTGATTAATGCTATAGATTTATTTATCGAAAAAAAAGAAAGGAATGATTTTCTTATTGATTTCGAGAGTAGAACGATTGAATTTTCAGATGTTATAATGTCGACATATTCTTTGATTTGTCATAATCATTTTATTATACCATTAAAAGGGATTGTTAAGCTTCTTACGATTGATAACGAGCAGATAGAATATGAGATTTATGTTGGGTATTGTGCTCAATGTAATTTGTATTATTGCTTTAAAGATGATTATCTTGAAATGATTAAACATGGAACACCATTATGTGTGGTTTATAATGAGGAAAAAGAAAAAGACATAAAACATATAAGCACATTTAATTATAAAAGCCAATCGATATTAAATGCTATGGGATATACTGTTGGAGCAGATGCAGATTTATCAGTAAATGAGCGACAGGAAATTTTAATAAAAGCACTGCACAATAAATTAATAGAAATAAACGATTTGGTAAGCTTTTTAAATTGGTTAATACAGACCAGAAAAACACAATCAAAGTATAGTAATGCTGTTAATAAATGGCAGGAAGATTTGAAATTTGTCAAACAATATGAAATAGAAAATAGGCAAATAACAAATGTAGATGGTATTGTAGTTAAAAATTAGTGAGGTGATATGTATGGGCTTATTGGATGCAATATTTGGCAATAATCAGCCACCTAAGATAAATTCCATACTTCCTATAGCTGCGAAGAACGAGATCCGTGCAGGAAGATTACCGATATTGAATACAGACAGCTTATTTCTCAAGCGTGGTGAGAAAATATATTATATTGATAAAGCAATCAATCTTGAAATCAAGGTAGTAAAACAATACCGGCATGTGGGACACAGTACACCGGGATTATTAAAAGGCAATCGTTGGAATGTGGGTGTGGCGAAGCCTATTGAGCATGGTGAGCTTGTACAGCATAGGGGAATCTTGTATGTGACTAATCAGAGAATTGTATTTCAAGCTTCTGAAAAGGGGTTTGATAAAACATATAGATATCTAACAGCGGTAACTCCGTATGTAGATGCCTGTGAGCTGCAGTTTGGCAGTAAAACATACAATATGTATGTTGATGATGGAAATCTATTATATGAAGTATTACAGCTTGTGAAGCAAAGGAGGCAGATTCCATAATGGAGGGACAGTTAAAAAACGGAACAATACTTACTTCGGAAAGCGGAAATAAGTACACTGTAGTGAATCTTCTGGGTGCCGGTGGACAAGGCGAAGTCTATGATGTGGAATGTGATGGAAAGCATTACGCATTGAAGTGGTATTTCAAGGGAAGTGCTACAGCACGGCAGAAGAAATTATTAGAAGAGATTATTGCAAAGGGAGCACCGGATAGTTCGTTTCTCTGGCCGATGGAACTGATTGTTCCATCGCAGGGAAACTTGTTTGGATATATCATGCCGCTTCGTCCAAGGAATTATAAGAGCATAGTGGATTTGATGAAGAATCGTGTAAATCCATCATTTTATGTCATATGCAGGACTGCATTTAATCTTACAAAAGGTTATCGAAATCTACATATTGCCGGGGCAAAGTATCAGGATATTTCATTTGGAAATCTTTTCTTTAATCCGGATAACGGAGATGTCTTAATTTGCGACAATGATAATGTATCATATGGCAACAGCAAGCCGGGAGGAGTTCTTGGTACACCGGGATTTATGGCACCTGAGATCGTAAGAGGTGAAGCGAGACCATCAAGGGATACGGACAGATATTCATTAGCGGTATTGCTGTTTTACCTCTTTATGGTAAATCACCCATTGGAGGGGAAGCAGGAAGCAAGCATCAAGTGTATGGATATGGCAGCCAGAGTAAAACTCTATGGAACGGATCCTATTTTTATCTTCGATCCGGATAATAAGACAAACAGACCGGTGCCGGGAATCCATGATAACGCCAATATTTATTGGCCATTATATCCGGAACAGCTGCGCCAGTTGTTTATCAAATCTTTTACAGTCGGACTTAATAATCCAAGCAAGCGAGTAACGGAGCCTGAATGGATGAACTTATTTGCTAATATGATGAGTGGATTGATGAAATGCACTTGTGGTGCCAGTGTTTTCTATGATGAAAGTCTGGAAGCTAATGGTGTGGCACATACATGTTGGAATTGCCAGCAGACAGTGAAAGTACCAACAAGGATTGTAATTGGAAAGAATACTGTAGTGCTGAACCAGAACAGTAAGCTGTTACATCATCACATTTACAGTGATTTTGATATGGAAACAGTAGTTGGAGAAGTAGTTCAGAATCCAAAGAATCCGGCATTATGGGGAATCCGCAATGAAGATAAATTAAACTGGACTTATGAAAAAGCGGATGGAACACAGATTCCTGTTGAAGTAGGAAAGACAGCAGGTATTGCAGCAGGCGTGAAAATACATTTCTCCGAGTCAGTCGGAGAGTTCAAGTAAAAGGAGGAAATTGTTATGGCAGATTTACAAAGACCAGGTGGAGAACTGGCAAGCAGACCGATTCATTTCTTTTGGGTAGTGGATTGTTCAGGTTCAATGTCTTATGACGGAAAGATGGAAGTGGTGAATACAGCTATTGAGGAGTGTATTCCGGAGATGGCATCAGCTGCGGATAATAACCCGAATGCACAGCTGCTTATCAGGGCACTTCAGTTTTCATCCGGGGCAAGCTGGCTTACTGCAAAGCCTGTACCGGTTGAGGATTATTCGTGGAATCCTTTGGAAGCAAATGGTGTAACAGAGATGGGAAAAGCATTTGAATTACTGGCAGCACAGCTTTCTATTCCGCCAATGCCAACACGAGCATTACCACCGGTAATTGTTTTATTGTCTGATGGACAGCCAACGGATTCTTACAAGGATGGACTGAATAAGTTAAAAGCACTTCCTTGGTTCAAGAAAGCAGTTAAGATTGCGATTTCTATCGGTTCCGATGCAGATGATGATGTGCTTGAAGACTTCACAGGTAACAAGGAACTGATATTACAGGCAAATAATGCAGCTGCACTTGCAAAGATGATTAAATGGGCGTCTACAACTGCATCTATGGTATCCGCTCCAGCAAGCAAACCTATGAATGCTGACGCAGTATCTACACCTGCAGGCAGTGGAAATCCTTTTGCACCTGCAAATGGAGGAGCACCACTTGTTATAGATATGAGTAATATTCCTAGTCCGGATGACTTTGACGATGGAGCAGTTTGGTAAAAAGGAGGGATTTCATGAAGCGTTATGTATTTGGCAAAAGTGTAAAAGGCGCTACTCACGAAAAGAATGGATTACCTCTTCAAGATAACTGCAAGATAGAAGAAATTTCAGATAAGATTACGATTATAGCTGTAGCAGATGGACATGGCAGCTCAAAGTGCCCCAGAAGCGACAGAGGTTCTTTAATTGCGGTAAATACTTTCTGCACAGTAATGAAAAACTATCTGCTCAATTATGGAAAAGAAAAGGATGGTCTTACGAATCTGGTAACATTTCTGAACAGAGAAGGCGATATGCGCTTCGCACAGGACATATGTGAGGAATGGCAGGCAAGAGTAAAACAATCATTTTATAAGAACAAAGATGGCAGCGTATTAGACAAAGAAGGTAATACCGACTGGAAAAAGGTTTACTCTCTGTATGGAACTACACTTCTGGGTATGCTGATTACAGATACCTTTGTATTCTCATTTCAGATAGGTGATGGCGACATCAACTATATTACAGGTGATGAGATTTCTCCATTGGTAGAGCCAGAGAAGTTTCTTGGCACAGAGACACATTCTTTATCCAAACTGGATGCATGGAGAAAATCGGTAGCATCCGTAAGGAGAAAGAATGCAGCAGATGATGTGCCATATTTGTATATGCTTTCGACAGATGGATTTTTCAACAGTTTTGTGAACGAAGAGGAGTTCCATAAAAACTGTAGAGAGTATTATAAAATGATTGGCGAGCATGGATACGAGGCAGTAAGAGATAATCTTGAAAAGTGGCTCAAGGAGACAAGTGAGCTTGGATGCGGTGATGATATCACTGTGGTTATGGCTTATGTAGACAAATAAAGGAGGAAGCGGATGTGATTGTAGATCGCTACTATTATGCACAACTAAATAAGCAGGAACAGGTGGTTTACAAGGCTTTCTACAATGGATTGATGGTTCATGAGGATGTCATTCCAATTCCAATCAAAGGACAGTTATCAAAAGAAGTATTCAACAAAATATTCCATGCAATGACAAGGGATAATCCGTTGATATACTATGTCAATCAATCTGCCTGTAACTGGGCGACAGATGCATTTGGTCATACAGCAATCTGTCCACAGTATTTTTACGGCAGGGAAACAGTCCGAAAGTACAATCGTAACATAGAAAATGCAGTGAATAATCTGGCTGCACAGTTAAAACTGACAGAAGGCACAGATTATGAGAAAGAAATAAGAGTCCATGACTGGTTCTGTAAAAATGTGAAATATGATTTTAAAGGCTCAGACATGGATGAACCGGCTAGAGTAGTTCTCTCACATAACATTGTAGGAGTTTTTGCAAAGCAGAAAGCCCAGTGTGAGGGAATTGCCAAAGCTGTAAAAGTATTGCTGAATGCGGTGGATATCAAGTGTATTGTGGCTACTGGGGAAGCAGAGGCAAATGGTAAGAAAGAACACCATGCTTGGAATGTTATTGATATTGATGGGAGTCCATATCAGGTGGATGTGACATGGGATATCGGAGCTTCCAAGGGTAGAATTGCATATGATTATTTCAATGTAACAGATGAGATTATAAGCAGAACACATAGCTTTGAAGATGAGATGCCTAAGTGTATTTCAACGGAAGATAATTATTTTGAAAAGAACAAGCTGATTTTAAGGAATAGAAGTCAGATGATAACATACATAACTCAAGGGATTGCTAAAGGGCGGACTGATTTTTATTTTAGGTTAGATGGTTTCTTTAATAAATTTAAAAGATCAGAGCTTACGAAATTTGTTGCCAAGGTAGCAATGGCAGAGTTAAATAGGACTGTGAAAGTTCAGGAGATGCCTAATGAAAATGTAGGTACTTATTGGTTTAGGATATTTTGATTTAGGGAGCGCATAAGATATGTGGCATACAGCAGAAATAGTAAAGATATTTAAAAAAATAACAAACGGATATGGTTATGAGGTATATCAGGACAAAAAGAAGTGTGTTGCATTATGCAATGATTTATTGGCTGATTATTCAGCAGAAAAGAATATTATGCAGATGCTTTTTCAGGCTGGACTTGGAGAAGCTATGAGAGACGTCCCATTTAAGAGTAAAAGTGAGCTTAAAATGGGGCTTTCTAATATAGACAAGTTTCTAATTGCACAAGCTATAGAAAGCAGTGTCAGAGATGAAGTGCTTGATGTTATCAAGCAAACGTTTGCTTTGAATGGAGCAGATTTGGAGGCTAAGAGCGCATATCAGCCGGTCATTTCAAGAACTTTTAACGATATTCATTTCAAACTGCTTTTGCCGGTTATTAAGGAGTTTTCTGACAGAGTGGATGCATCGTTCAAGTTCATATATAAAGATAATCAGGAAGAAATTGATACAGTTTTGGAAAAATGTATAATTACTGATAGATTCGGAAAAGAGCATTCATCTCATATGGATTATGAGTTACTTTCAAATGGGAAGACTAAAGAAGTAACCATAAGTGTACCTGTTGAGTCCAGAAAAATATATGTTGCAGATGCTGGTGTGGAATTTGTATTTTTATGTAGCAATAATAAGAAAATATCTGTTTTTTATCATACTGACAGTTCAAGAAAGAGTATGTTAAAAAAAGTTGAAGTGTGTCAAATGACTTCGGTTGAGCATAGCAGAATGATAGACATAGTTAATCTTATTCTTAAAACGGTAGATGATGAACAAAAATCAGAGAAGACTACTGATACAGATACAAATAATGGATAGAATGAGGAGACTCAGACTTTTGAATCGTATACAGCATATACGTCATCAGATATATCGGAATATTCTGATGCTTTACACAAAGAGATTTTTTATCTTAAGCAGGGCAAGGGAAAGAAATATAAGATTGTAAATGGAAATAGGCTGAACGTAAGTGATAAGGGGATTTTTACATATTCATTCGAGATGGAGACAGAGCTTCATCTTCCGGATGATGCACCTGTAGTTGTTGAGACGTTTGATGGATTGAGAGCTGTGGGTTCAGTGCTTGCATGTGAAGACTTTGAAATGATTCTTCTATTAGATAGGGACTTAAACGATAAGGTTAATGCAGCTCATCTGATGGTAGAACCTTGGAAGCTTTTGGAGGCTTTGGACAAGAGGATGACATCTCTTAATCCAAATGTACATAAGCTTGCAATTAGGATTATGAGAGATGGACCGGGACTTGCAACTAATGATGATATTAGAAACGTTCCTATGGGCCAGCCAGCGGTTTCGGAAAAGCTTGAATCAGATGACATTGTTACTGTATGGGGACCTCCAGGAACAGGTAAAACATATACAATGGCTAAAATTGTAAACAAGTATATAGCTCAGAATAAGTCAGTTCTTATTGTGTCTCACAGTAATGTTTCTGTAGATGGTGTGATAAAGCAGGTTGTAAAAATGCTGGACAGCAGTTTACAGTCATATCTTGAAAATGGTAAGATATTGCGTTTTGGATATGTAAGGGATGAAGAACTGTCGCAAAATCCATATGCTACATCTTTTAATTATACACTAAGCAAATGTGAGACTTTTGCAAGACAGCTTGATATATTAAATGCAAAAAGAGATGAACTTCGAGCTAAGAATCGGATGAAATCTGAGGAATATACGGAGATTGAGAAAAAGATAAAAGCAGTTCGTGCTGAGATTAGGAGGGAAGAGAGAAATTACGTGCAGAGCGCACTTGTAATAGGAACCACTATATCGAGAGCGACCGTTGATCCGATGTTTGACGAAAGACAGTTTGACCTTGTGATGTTTGATGAGGTATCAATGGCATATGTGCCACAGGTAATTGCGGCAGCCGCTTTGGCAAGAGAAAAATTCATGTGTGTAGGCGATTTCAAACAGCTTGCACCTATTTCACAGAATCAGGCAGCGCGTATTTTGCAGGTAGATATATTCTCTTATCTGAGAATTGTGGATGAAAATGGAAATATGTTCTGGCATCCATGGCTTGTGATGCTTAATGAGCAGAGGCGAATGGCACCTGCTATATCAGAGTTCCCAAGCAAGTTTATATACAAGGGGCTTCTGAAAGATAACAGTGTCGTACTTAACGGACAAAATAAAAAGAAAAATGATGTTGTAATAAATAAGCAGCCTCTGGCCAAAGATGCATTAAATCTTGTTGATATGGCCGGTACTTACTGTGCGGCAGATAAAAATACAGATGGTTCGAGATTTAATATACTTAGTGCTGTGATTTCGTTTTCAACAGCGGTAAATGCGCAGAACAACAATATAGATGATGTGGGAATAATTACCCCTTATGCGGCTCAGGTCAGGTTGATCCGAGCAATGCTCAGAGATTATTACGCAAAAGATATACCATCTATACGCTGTGCAACAGTTCATCAGTTCCAGGGTTCTGAATCGGATGTGATTGTATTTGATGCAGTGGAGAGCTATCCTAAAGGTGCTGTTGGCTATTTGATGGGAAAAGAGCCAAATCAGGTAACGCGTTTGATTAATGTTGCTATTACCCGTGGTAAAGGAAAAGTTATTGTAGTTGCCAATGCAAGATTTTGGGAGAACATTTTTAAAGGCAGAAATCATGTATTCTACAGGCTGTTGCAGCATATCAAGAATAAAAATCATCAGGTAGTTGAATATCAGGATAAGACACTCCAGCCGTATGTTGAGTCAATTAATCCGGGAAAAGTAGTTGACATTTTCGTGGATGAACAGGATGCAATCGCTAAGTTTGAACAGGATATGCTTAAGGCAAAATGGAAGGTTGTTATTTCATTACCTAGTGGTGAGCTTAGGGAAACTGAAAATCAGATTTTTAAGCTGATCGATGATGCTGACAGCAGAGGTGTTGACATCCTTATGAAATCAAATGATTATGCCAGCTTGCCACAACATTGGAAGAATTATTGTCGCGGTACAGAAAATGCCACATTTCCTTTAATTATTATAGATGATGAAGTTGCATGGTATGGACTTCCGACTGCAAACTGGAAATTTGATGTGGACAAAACTACATCATTAAAGACAGTAGTATATATGATGGTCAGATTCAAAGGTAAGAATACTGTAGAAATGCTAAAGGCACTTACTGACATTGAAGCTGTAGCTATAGGTGTAAATACCAAGAAGCTGCTAAAGAAAGATAACAATATGGTAACGCATCCTATGGCATCAAGCAGTGGAGCGGTAGTGCCGGATGATGGAAAATCAGCATATGGACTTGCAGGGTTCGTCGAAGAAAAAGAGTTTTGTCCAGCATGTAAAAGCCATATGGTACTCACTAAAAATGCGAGAGGTACTGCTTATTTGAAATGCTCTAATAAAGCATGTAAAGAAACAAAGTATCTCACAGTTGATTTGATGAACTGGTATATTAGTTCACATAACGTAGGGTGTCCAAAGCATGATGGAGGTGAATTAAAAGGAAGATTAGGTAAGTATGGACCATATGTGACATGTACTTGTGGACATACATTAAAGCCGCATGATATTTAGTATGGAGGATTTTATGTTTGAAATGATCTTCTATGGGGTAGGATTTTTTGTGATAACCATTATTTTTCAATGGTTGCTGCATAAGGTGAGAAAAAATCATAATCAGGGTGATTCGGCTATTTGGGTCGGCACAGGAGCTGTTATTGTAATAAGCATATTTGGGATTGTAACGAGCAATGTTAATTATTTTGCAGCTGTGTTGGGATTTATTTTAGGTGATGAGGTTGGAAAAAGGGCTGGATGGCAGTAGCGACACATTGTAAATTGAGGAAGCTGGGTGATAGCAAGGTAGAAAATAATAGATTATCTGATACACCTTGGCATGTATGAAATCGTTGTCTTGTGTGTGATGAACACCAGTATAAAGAAAAATGAATGTAAGGAGCAAATAAAAAGAAATTGATACAGAATAGAACGAATAAACCTATTTATTTGACAATGCAGAATATTGATGAAATATCGGAACATGATATTATAGCTTGGACTTTTGCTCAGCCTGGAGCAATGGGGTGCCCAGGTGAGATTACGATTATAACGATTCATGGGAATGCTATGTGGCTATATAGATTCAGTTATATACAGAATGAAAACTTAGAGGTAGAGGTAAGAAGAAGATTTCCAAATAAAATAACAAAAGAACCCAAAGAGATGAAATGCATAGGTATGGGTATGGGAAATCGTTTATATTTAAAAGAAGTACTTGTTTCAGAATTTGAAAGAAGGCTAAAAGAATCTGGTAAGCACATATATTCAAGTCATGTTAGGTTAATCTATGAAACTGTTTCAAGCATGGATGATAAAGGTCAAAGAAAAAACGTATTGTGTGATTTGGTAATTAAATATCCTGCCATATTGTCAGATATCAGATTGTTTAAGGCGCTGATATTAGATTATATTCCAAATGACAAATTAAAGAGAAATTTACTTATTGGTTGTTTGGAAGAAGATATACCACAGGAGATAAGTTCAATCAAGGATATATCTTCACAACAGATGTACAGATTTGAAGAAAAACTGGTAAAAGCATATGGATGTAACCATATGATTGCTAATGAAGTTATTGAGATGTGGTATGAGGCATTGAAATGTAAAGGCAAGGAGAAGAAAAGGTACTTGATCAAGACGATAAAAGGTGATATTACGAAAATAACAGATGTGCAGGCAATCGTGAATGCAGCAAATAACTCTCTTCTTGGAGGAGGCGGAGTAGATGGTGCTATTCACAGAGCCGCAGGACCGGAACTTCTGGTGGAGTGCAGGACACTTCATGGATGTGATACGGGAGAGGCTAAAATCACTAAGGCATATAATCTGCCATGTGATGATGTTATACATACTGTCGGACCGATATGGAATGGTGGAAGAAATAGAGAAGAGGAACTTCTTGCTAACTGCTATTTTAATTCTATGAAGTTGGCAATGGATAATGGAATAAGGTCTATTGCATTTCCTTCCATATCAACGGGAGCATATGGTTTTCCGGTTGAGTTGGCAGCAAAGATTGCAGTACATACAGTAAACAGGTTCTTGCAAGATAATCCGGACAGCTTCGATTTGGTGGAATGGGTGCTGTTTGATACTCAGACTGAATCGGTGTATGAAGCCAAGGTTGATAAATTATACGACAAATAATTGGATTAATTATAGCAGACTTTATATATGACAGATATTTTATGATAAAGTAAAAAGGGGAGGATTATACCATATGGCAGAATCTATGGGACAGCCAAATTATGTATTACAGTTTAAAGAACACCATTATACAATGTTTAATTCGGAAATTGATTTTGCAAAGATATTTGAGACACATACACCATTAAAAATAGAATATAAGGATGCGTAAGGAACGATAAAATGAATTCATGCGGGAAAGGCATGGATTCTTTTTTTGGCTTCGAACGGAAGTCCTATCTGTAAAAAATATTTAAGTATATTAGAAGCAGATGCAAATGTCGTATTAACACGACAAAATTGTCGCGTAAACACGGTCGGCAATTCATCCATGACAATATACAATAAACATGTGCTTGAGAGAGCACGTCACGAGAGTGAAGGCGCTGGAGCTCTCCAATACGAAATCGTAAAGGAGATAATTTATTATGAGTAAGAGAAAAATATCACATGCAGAGGAGTATGGATGTTAATTGATGGAGGTGGCAGAAGTGAGCAGAACTAAATTTGATCCATATGTGATTGGAAATAATATAAGAGATTTACGTGTAAAAAGAAAAATGACACAGATGAAGGCGGCTGAGGAAATGGATATGAGTTTATGTCATTATGCACGAATTGAGGAAGGCTCAAAGGGAATGAGTATTCAGATGCTTTTTAGATTTATTAATTTTTACAAAACTGATGCAAACATCGGTGTACAAGGGGTACAAACAAGATAAAATAGAAATGAGGGGCGATAGAGCGGAAATGTCAGATTTTCCACTCTATCTGAACATGGTCGCTGGTGGCCTTGATTGTAGAGATCAAGCCATCGGCGGCTTTTCTTTTGTCGTCAAAATCTATGCTCTCCCAGTTGTCGAGATAATAGGACAACTTCTTTATCTGCTGGGGAGATATGGTTTCAACGCTCAATTCGGCGATTGCCTTTGAAATGGTCTGGCGTCGGGTGTCCAGTTCTTCAATTTTTTTGTTAGCGTAGGCAAGCAAGGTCGCATTGGCTCCGGTCAGCGTATCCAGCAGCTTTTCAATTTCTGCCTCCACCTGTGCCAGCTCCACTTGATAGGCGGTCAGTTTCGGATTGACTTTTTCCTCTCTGCCGTGGAGTATCTGAAAGTCTTTGAATTTCTCCTGCATGGCCGAGAAAATGAATTGCTCAAATTCTTCTTTGCGGATTTTCCCGCAGCCCGGACAGCCTTTATTTTCCGTCCGTTTGGTACAGCGGAAATACCCGGTGCTGTTTGGCACATGGGTGGCTTTCAGCGCATACCCACAATGACCGCATTTGATTTTTCCGGCCAGCCAAGTGTTCTTCGGTTTCCGTCCCTGCTGGAAGGTGGTATTTGCCATAAGTTTTTTCCGGCATTTCAGCCATGTGTCAGAGGAAATGAGTGCTTTATGGGGAGCGATAACAAGTATCTGGTCTTTTAAGCACCTGTCCTTGTCCTCCTTCACATCCCGCCCCTGATAGAGATAGCAGCCGTTTGTTCCGGCAAAGTCAGAAGCGTCATTGACAATCGCTGCGCCCTGGCTCTTGAAAAATTCGTACAGCTCCAAATCGGCCTGTGCGTAAACCGGGTTTCTTAAAAGCTGGGAAAGAAATGTACGGAACATGGATTTGCCATAAATTTTTATATCATGTTCCTCGAAGTATCGGGTAATATCTCCGAAGGAGGTTTCCGGTTCAGCGTACATTTCAAACATCAGCCGTACATGGTCGGCGGCTATGGGGTCGGCAACCATTTTCTTTGTGCGAATACCCTCTACCACAGTAGGCTCTAACTGATAACCGTATGGTGCCTGTCCGCTCATGTGGAAGCCTTTCAGACACCGGGAATAGTAGGCGTCTGTGACACGCTTCTGAATTGTCTCACGTTCAAGCTGGGCGAATACAATGCAGATATTCAGCATGGCCCGGCCCATCGGGGTCGAAGTATCAAACTTTTCTGTGGATGATACAAACTCCACATCATACTCTTGAAACAGCTCCATCATCGTTGCAAAGTCCAGAATAGAGCGGCTTATACGGTCCAGTTTGTACACGATGACCCGCCGGACCTTTCCCTTGCGGATCTCGCTCAGCAGCTTTTGAAACTCCGGCCTGTCCGTATTCTTACCGGAATAGCCTTTGTCCTTGAATACCCGGCAGCTCCCACCTTTCAATTCATACTTGCAAAAGTCGATCTGACTTTCAATGCTGATACTGTCCTTGCGGTCTACTGACTGTCTTGCGTAAATACAATCTTCTCTGATAAATTCCATATTGGGCTCCTTTCCTTGTTGGAATGGAGCTACCAACCTTACAACTATATTATACCATCAGCAGCCCCGGACAACAATGTTGCGAATGATTAGGGAAATCTGTCCCCATATTTGCTGAACACATCATAAAGACAACGCTCAATTTCTTTTTTGCGCTGTGCTTTCTCCTTCGGGGGAAGTACCGGCGTGAGGCTTTCCAGCACAATGATTTTCCCTTGAAATGCGACAGACTTTGTTTCTCGTTCATAAGTGACAGCTTGCGTCATTGAAAACCTCCTTTGCGAAAGTGCGTGTATATGCCTGCCTTTCCCGCTTGTCCTGTGGGGAAATGTCAAAAGACGGCACCCAGCAGGTGCCGCCCTTTGAGCTTTCTCCACTTCGGGGCGATATGGCCCGAGGTCAGTAAGGACTGGAATGGTACTTTTCTTTGGCGTCCTCCACGCTGTTGAGGTCAAATACTTCATAAAGTTGCCCCACAACACGCCGTATATCCTTCTTTGAAAATCCGCAGTCCTCCATTGCCATAATGACATAGCCGCGGCAGGCGTCATTGCTCCATTCGTCCGTTTCCAAGCCGGGGATCATTCCAAACGCATTTCCCATAAAATGCTCCTTTTTTGAAAAGATGGGGAGCCACGCCGAATCGGTTGGCCTATCATCAGACAGCATTGCCGGGGACTCCCCATAGGTTTTCACTTCATTTCAGACACATCGGACGGACATAGGCTTCATGCCCCATAGTATTTCAACTCTCCCCATTCTGATGGCAAGGCGTTCTCATTGCCTGCGACGGCTCACGGCTTGCAAGGCCGCTTCAACGCTCGGACTGTGACTAAACGCAAGTATCCGGGTTCTGCGCCTGTTCCGGTGGAGCCAGCCTTGCCCCACCTATGGCATGGACCTGTTCGCTCGCTCAGTTTTACAAAGACTGTCTTCTCTGAAATCCGAGGTCATGGCGGGTCTGTCACACAGCGCGTTCCCCTTCGTATCCGGGTGTCTTTTTATTCAATTTTCAATCTGCATGAGGCTTGTCTGAACCTCGGGTCATTGTGATCCGAAGTGTTTTGCCTCTCATAAACCATTTCATTTTCCGGTCTAAATCGGTACGCCTTACAAAGAATTTTTCAAAATTTTTTCTAAGCGCCGCAGACCTCGCTCGATTGCGACACGAACCACTTTTTCATGGACGCCCTCTGCCCGGGCAATGTCCTGTTTGGTCATGCCGAGAATGAAATGAGCATAAATCCGTTTTGCCTGTTTGTTCGGCAGACTGGCAATCGCCGCATGAAGCTCCTGCATGGTCACTTTCCGCTCATACAGTTCATGGGGAGATAAGGCGACAAAGAGAGCTTCATGCTCCAGCCCGTCATCCCGATCAAGGGAATAGTAGGCTTTGTGGCGGTATGTACGCAGCCGGTAGGCAGCCTCTTTACGATCAAACTCTTTGAACATTTCTGCAACTTCTTCCGATACTTCCATGAAGCAATCCGATGTATAGAATGGGTAATAGTCCCGCAAATTGATAATAGCCATATTGACCTCCGTTTCGGTTGTTGGTTGACGAGTGACCGAAACGAAGGCGGCGGGGAACGGCACCGGGGGCAAGGTTCGGGCCATGTTGACCCGATGTTCCGTCCCCACAGGTATGAAAAAGCGCCCGGACAGCAGAAAGCTATTCGAGCGCAAAAACTCCAATATTCACTTACAGAATGACAATTTTCGCACTGGCTGCCAGACGGGGCAGGTTCGGTGGCTGGGCTTTTTTTAACAAATTAGGCGGATGAACGATGCAAAGAAACACGGCGATACCTCCATGATACCGCCGTTCCAGACATTATGGGCGTGTTAAGCAGCCTGCCCTTCGGCGGTTTTTTCTTTTCTGCCGCCGGGCAGTACATTCTTTCCTCAATTTCTTATATCTTAGCCTATAATCCTCACAAAATCCTCACAGCATAACAGCGTTTCGACATAATAACACGCTGAAATCTCGCAAGTTTGTGACAATTAGAAAACCGAAGGCAGAATGCCCCCGGTTTTCTAATGGATTCAGTCGCTTATTTAGATGTCCTTATTCAGCTACCTATGCCGGACAAACTCAATTTTGATGAAGCCTTTCAATAATGCTGCTTTTGGCAAATTGTCGGTAAAGAATTGTGGGAATAATTACTGTCAAGCAGATAAGAAACGGATAAACAATCAACATCGGCCAAATTACAAAGTGATAAGTGAAGAACCAGAAACTACTTGCTATCGCCTGCACAATGATTAGAGAGAACAGCACCCCAACGATCAACGAGGCTATAATTGTTCCCACAGCATAATACAAGCCCTCATAGGACAACATCCGTTTGAGCTGTCTGCCTGTCATGCCAATACTTTGGAGCATAGCAAATTCTTTTTGCCGCGTAATAATGCTTGTCAATACCGAATTGATGAAATTTACTATGCCGATCAGACCGATAATAACGCTTAAAGCACCGCCGATTGTAATAATAAGGGATGTCATGCTATGAAAGGACTGAACGTAAGTTTCTTTCGATTCATAGTCCATGCTCGGCTCAATGTTTTCCACATAGTTGCTTAGAAAGCTGCTCATGTCGCTGTCCATTCCGTCCTTAACATTGAACGGAAAACTTACCAAAAGGAGATTGAGGCAGAGCGGCTTGAACTGTTCTGTGGGCAAATAAAAACGTGCCGCGCCCGTGTTTCGTTCTGTATCGGTATTTTCATTGATAAGAACTTTTGCCATAACGGTAAGGTCAAAGCTGTTATCCAGTGTACCGGCTAACCCGTTCATCTTCCAGTGATGAAAGGTGATCGTATCTCCGACATGGATAGATGGATTGTCAATTATATTCCCATTGTCATCCATTGTAAGCGCGTACAGCGTGTATTTTCCCGTTTTAAGAGCATCCCAATCAATTTCGCCCTCGACTACATCCATCGAGCTTAGAAGAAAATCGTCTGCCCCATACAGAGCAATAAGAGGATTTCCATATTCGTCCTTGTTGTAATTTGTTACGGCGTCTGTTTCAGCGGAAAATCTTTCTTCTGTCACCTTGCTGGAATATAGTCTGCCGCCATCCTCGTAGGCGTCCTGTTGTTGGACAGCATTGATAAAGGTTTCGGACAAGTATGTTTCGCTGCGGGCGAAGTTATAGTTGAAATAGTCTGCGGAAGAAATGATAAAATCCTTGTTTAAGAACTTCTCAACATACTTATCAATATCAAAACCACTGGATAGAGTAAATACGGTGTTAAACAGTACCAGGCTCAATGTCATAGACACGATTACAAGGATCGTTCGTTTTCGATTTCTCCCCAAATTTGCCAAGGCCATCCGATGAATTTTTGCGCCGCTGGTTGATTTTTTTACAGCCAGACGGTTCTTTGTTTGAAATGCGCCTGCGTCATTTTCTGTGTAGCGGATAGCTTCAATCGGTGAGATTGCACCTGCGATCTTAGCCGGTTTTCGCACACTGATAGAAACAGTAACAAAAGCAAAGATAGCCGAGCCAATGAATATCAGCGGATTTACTGTCACCACAACGCCAGCGTCGGAAGTATAAGTTGTGCCGTTCATCAGAGCCGGAACTAAAGCGCGGCCAATAAAAAAGCCGATAATCAGGCCAATGGGGATACCTACCGCAGACAGAAGCAGGGCCTGTTTGTTGATAATCTTTTTGATCTGCCGCCTTGTGGTTCCCAATGTTTTAAGCTGCCCGTAGGACTGAATATCTTGAATAACAGAGATTTGAAAAATATTGTAGATAATCAAATAGCCTGTTGCCATAATCGCGAGTATTCCCACAATACCGGCAATAAACAGGGCGGAATTTTCACTGATAGGGCTGCTTTGATAAGCGGGACTGACACGGGCGACAATATAGTTTTCGTCTGTGGGCTGTCCTCCAAGCGTGTCACAGGTGTAGCCGGTTTCTGTAAGGAGCTGCTGCAATTTTTCTTCTACGGAGCCGCTGCCACGGAACATGATATACGCCGTCACAATGCCAGAATAATCATTGTCCACAGGATAGGTATAGGTGAGTAAGTCGGCATGGCTATCTATAAAGGCTTTCGATACGATAATACGCCCGATATTACTTAGGCTGTCTGTTTCCCAAAAGCCGCACAGTGTAAAATCAGTTGTGTACTCCTTGCCCTTGATTTCATAATCAAGGGTGACTGTCGCGCCGATTTCAGCCGGAACCCCCAATGCCTCTAATGTCTTTGTGTCGGCTATGATCTCATTTTCAGCTTCGGGGCGGTGTCCTGTTGTCGGCTCGTATCTGGCAAATTCCAACGCGGTATCATCCATATACCACATATCAGAACGCCATTTCGCAAGCCCCGGATTGTTAAGATGGTAAGAAACCGCCTTTGTATAGGCAATTCGGTCAATCAATTCGTTGCCCTTTACATCATCAAAAACTTCGTCACTAATGTAGTTGAGAACAGCTTGACCGTCCCCGCCCATCTTTCGGATATTTTGGTCTTGTACCGTATCAATTAAACCGGAACCCAGTGTGAAGATCGTTGTGAACAAGACGGTTGTAAGAATAATGGCAACAATAGCAATGATATTCCTGCTTTTGCTGGCCTTAAAGTACCGCCTGGACAATTTCTTAATAATGGGTCTGTTATTATTGCCAAATAAAATATCGTTCATTTTCAACACCCCCTCATTCAGAAATTTTCCCATCCTCAATACGGACGATCCGATCCGCGAGCTGGGCGATCTCGTTGTTATGGGTAATCATTACAAGGGTCTGGTGAAATTTCTGGCTGCTTACTTTCAGCAGGCCGAGGACATCGCTGCTCGTCCGGCTGTCAAGGTTGCCTGTCGGCTCGTCTGCCAGCACAATCGCCGGTTTTGAGATCAGGGCGCGGGCAATAGCGACACGCTGCTGCTGGCCGCCAGAAAGATTGTTTGGCATATTGTTCAGCTTATCTTCCAAGGCCAGCATCCGAACGACTTCCTGCATGAATTTCTTGTCTACTTTGTCCCCGTCCAGTTCCACGGGCAAAGCAATATTCTCATAGACATTGAGAACGGGGACAAGGTTGTAGTTCTGGAAGATAAAGCCGATTTTCCGTCTGCGGAAAATGGCAAGCTGCTCGTCATTCAGAGTAGACAGGTCTTTGCCATCCACAATGACCTTGCCGGAAGTGGGGACATCCAGACCGCCGATCATGTTCAGCAGCGTGGACTTGCCGCTGCCGGATGTGCCAACGATAGCGACAAATTCCCCGTGTTCTACCGAGAGAGAAACGCCATCCAGAGCCTTTGTAATGTTCGGCTCGTCCCCATAGTATTTTTTCAAATCTGTTGTCTGTAAAATAGGCATAAGTTCTACCACCTTTCTTTTTGATGGTTCCATTGTAAAGGGAAAACCTCGCAGAAATGTCACGACGGTTCTTAAATTTTCCCTTAAAACGCCTTGAAATGTCACAATCCTGTGACATTTCAAGAATGGGGCAGGAACACCGAAAAGGTGGAGCCAGAGCCAACTTCCGAGGCAACGCGGATAAAGCCCCCTTGCCGGGTGATAATCTCACGTGCAAGATACAGGCCGATCCCAATGCCGGGGGCGTCATGTACCCTGTCCTCACGGTAGAACCGCTTGAAAATCGTCCCTTGATGTTGTTCTGGAATACCAATGCCCGTATCAGAAATATCAATCTTCACATACATTTCCCAGCACACCACAGCTACATGGATTTTCCCGCCCTCTGCCGTGTACTTCACCGCATTATCCAGAATGTTGAACAGGGCTTCGGTTGTCCATTTCCGATCATGGGCCGCAGTTACCGTTTCCGGGCAATCCACCGTGACCGCAATCTTTTTCTGCTCTGCGTTCAGCAGAATACCGCCCAGCGCCGCAGCGAGAGTATCATAGATGGTCTGCGGCTTCGGCTCCAAAGCAATCACCCCGGCTTCCAGCCGTGATGTTTTAATCATTGCCTGCATGAGAAAATCCAGCTTGTCTAACTGGCTGTCCATTGCCAGAAGAAATTCTCTCTGCTTTTCCGGCGTTACAGTTTGTTCCAACAAAGTGGCGTCAAGCATTTTTAGGTTTGCAATCGGCGTTTTGACCTGATGGGAGATGTCCGAAATCAATTCCTGCAAGTCGGCCCGTTCCTTTGCAATACTGCTTTTGCTTTCCCGCAGCACTTCATAGAGCCGGGAAAGCCGGTGCTGGATTTTATAAAACAGGTTTTCTTCCTCTGTGTACTGCGGCGGGGCCTGATCTGATGACATCATATCATCCAGCAGCTTGCACAGAGCGTCCGAAAACAGCGTTAATTTCCGACGCACAAAGGCCAGAAAAGCAGCCATACACCCGGCAACGAAAATCGCATAAAGTAATCCACAGCATAGCGCCAATACGTTCCCTGTTAAAAAGTATATGGTACATGGCATAGCGAACGAAAGCAGGAAAAGAGCTGCACACACGACCATACACACTTTATTGACCGAGAGTTTTTCCGTCCTCATTTGTTACCGCCCCCAATCCACATATATCCCATGCCGTAGACGGTTTTGATATAGGCATGGCCTGGATTTTCAATTTTGCTTCGTACCCGGCTGATTGTGGAAGTCAGCGCGTGTTCATCCACAAAATTCCCGTCAATATCCCACAGCTTTTCCAATAGCACCTGCCGGGTCAAAACAATCTGCGGATTTTTCGTCAGCACTTTCAAAAGCCGGTATTCCATCGGGGTAAAAGAGATGGTTTCCCCGCCCAGCGTTGCGGTCATTTCCGTAAAGTTGATAAACAGGTTGCCGTCATTGTAAAAGTCACCGCCAGATTGCTTTCTGATCCGAGCCAGCAATGCAGACACTTTTTTCTGAAATACGCTCATGGGAAAAGGCTTAGTCACATAATCATCCGCCCCCAGCTCGTAGCCTTTGAGCATATCGCTTTCCATATCGTTTGCCGTCAAGAAGATCACAGCGGTGTCTGGGTGGCTTTCCTTAATATCCCGGCAAAAATCAAACCCATTGCCGTCCGGCAGATTGATGTCAAGGACAATCAAATCATACTCTTGTTTTCTGCAAAACCGTTCGGCAACGATTTTTGTCAGGGCAGCATCTACTTCATAGCCTGCGGCAGACAGGTTATAGCAAAGGGTATTATTCAAAAGGCGGTCATCCTCAACCACTAATATTTTCACGCGTTCACATCCTTTTTCTTTATAGAGTATCAACCAAATGTCACAGAAACCTCACAGGAAAGCAAGTTCCTTAAAAATATTTTATCTCATATCAGGGATAGCAACAAGCAATACGATTTAATTAAGGGTGCGGAGAATATTCCCCGCACCCTTAATCACTCCATGATAATTTCTATAATAACTGTTTCCTCCGCCTGCACCTTCAGCGTGTTCATCAGCCCCACCCAGCGCATGGGGTCACGGGCTTTCAGTTCCTCGGTGACGCCTGCCGCCTCCATCATGCGGGGCAGCATGGCGTCCATCCGTTCACGCGCCGCCCGGTCAATCTCCAACAGGTGCGGGTACAGCTTTTCGCTCAAAATCAAGCTGCTGTAAAGGCCGGGCCGGTGTTCCTTCAGGTAGCGTTGCCGCATACGGCCATACTTGCCGATTGGAGCTTCCGGCTGCTCGGAAAGTTTAAGGTCGGGGATGTAGTAATCTCCGCAGCGGGTGTAAGTCAATTTGCTCATGTTCATTCTCCTTTGCACTGTGATGGTTAAACTGCGGCACTGGCCGGTAAGGTGGCCTTGCGCGGCTCCTGCCTGGGTAGCTGACCGGCAGGGATAAAAATGCCTTTTTCCATGTCCTCGGCCCGGATCGCGGCCTTTGCCGCCTCCACCTGGGCCTTGCGCTTGGCGTTGTAGCGTTCTTCCCATTCCTTCTGCTTGCCATTAGCCTTGCGGCGCAAGTAGTTCTGGTGAAGCCTGTCCTTGCGTTCCTCCTTCTTCCGCAGTTCTTCCTGTTCCTCCGGGGTCAGGGGAACCGGCTGCAAGGCGGGCGGGATATACCGGCCCACAAAATTGAAGTAGATTTCAACCTCCTGCGTAGTGTCCTGGCTGCCTTTGCGGGCGCGTTCATGGACAAGAATTTTCTCTACAAACTCGTTGAGCATGGTATTTGTCAGCGTGTCGAAATTCTCATACTTGTCAATCAGGGCTATAAACTTCTCCGCAGATTTCCGGCTCTGCTCATAGCCGGTAACGGCCTTTTCCAGTTCCGTGATTTCCGCATTGAGAGCGTCCTGCTCTTTGGCATACTGTGCGTCCAGGGCCTCATACCGGGCGTCCGGCAGCTTGCCCAGGGCATTGTCCTCATAGATTTTGCAAATCAGCTTTTCCAGTTCCCCAGCCCGCTTTTGGGCGGCGGCCAGCCGTTTCCGTTTCTTGGATATGTCGGCGGTCTGCTGGGCGGCCTGCGTTTCCTGGACGGTGTGGATAAACTCGGCCCGGTCATTCTTGGAATATTCCGCGATGGCCCGGAGCATATCGGTTATCAAGGTCAGGACAGCCTCGGCCCGGATGCGGTGCTGTGTGCCGCAAAGCGTCCCGCATGGTATTTTGCTGTACTGGCTGCAAGTAAACTGTGGGTCACGCTTGCCATTATTGACGCGATGGACATACATCTTGCCGCCGCAGTCGGCGCAGTACATCAGGCCTGTCAGGGGATGGGCCTCGCCCCAGCCGTCCGGGTAACGCCTGACATTTGCCCGGATACGCTGCACATTGTCAAAGGTTTCTTGGTCGATAATGGCCTCATGGGTATTCTCGAAAATCGTCCACTCGCTTTCGTCAACATAGTGGCTTTTCTTGTCCTTGAAGTGCTTGCGGGTTTTGAAATTGATGGTGTGGCCCAGGTATTCCCGCTTTTTCAGGATGCTCACAATGGTGGATGATCCCCAGCCGTAGGGGTCTTTGACCGGCTTCGTCCTGTTTACTCCTTCGTGAAAGCGTGCCAGATGGACAGCGGGGATTTCAACCTTTGCCTCGGACAGCAGCTTGGAGATTTGATAGGGGCCGTAGCCCTCCATCGTCAGGGAAAAGATACGGCGTACCACTTCGGCGGCTTCTTCGTCCACAAGCCAGTGTTCCCGCTTTTCATCCCACAGATAGCCGTAGATAACGGTGCCGGTCAGGTGCTTGCCGCTCATGCCTTTGGATTTGAACACGGAGCGGATTTTCCGGCTGGTGTCGCGGGCGTAAAACTCGTTCATAATGTTGCGGAAAGGGGTAAAATCATCATCGCCTTTCAGACTGTCTACACCGTCATTGATGGCGATCAGCCGGACACCGCGCTGCCGCAAAATCTCCATGACCTGACCGACTTTCAGATAGTCACGCCCCAGGCGGCTCATGTCTTTGATAACAATGGCCTCCACCCGTCCGGCCTCGACTTCCTCCATCATCGCCAGAAAGCCGGGGCGGTCAAAACGGGTTCCTGATACGCCGTCATCGGTGAAGTGGGTGGGGTTCGGCAGACCATTCCGGCGGGCAAACTCCTCTAACATCTGCTTTTGATGGCTTATGGAGTTACTCTCGCCCTGTAACTCATCATCGCGGCTCAAACGCTCATACAGAGGGGTGATTTTCTCGTTTCTCATGGCTGTACCTCCTGACATGAAAATACTCTAAGTGACTGCTTCACTAACCATGACAAAAACCATGATTAAGAAGTCACTTAGAGCATACAGCTCCTGCAGCCAGCTTGTAAAGTTTGTACTGCCGTCCGGCAAAGCTGTTGGGCTTCTTTTTTGCCAGTTCTTCAAACAGCAGATCCACCGGGTTCTGGTATTCCTCGTCGTCCTCCAGCACCTGCATGGTGTTCAGCATTTCCAGCAGGGTGGCGAAGTTTTGCTCCTCGACCGGGGCTGTTTGTGTGCCCGTTTCCGAAAATTTTTGCTCGCCGGGTAATATTTGCGATCTTACCGACGAATGCACTAACGGCTGTCAGGGTGGAACCATTTCAGATGCACACTCTTACTGTGGTTCCTCTTGCTGACAATAGTTCATTCACAGTAGTGGATAGCTTATAAATTTCTAATTGGGTTTGCATAATGGAAAGCCTCGTTGATTTTGCTATACAAGCGAAATCAACGAGGCTTTTAAAGATGTTGACAATTTTGCTACTATGTTATACAATATAGTAAAGACATTTTTCAATAGAAAAGAGGTGAAGACATAATGGGAAGCAACCCACAACTACTCAAAGGTGTAATAGAATTTTGTGTCCTAAAAATAATTAGTCAGAAACCGACTTACGGATATGAAATACTATCACAGCTAAAAAGTACTGGCTTTTCAAATTTTACAGAAAGCACATTGTATCCGTTGCTCTTTCGTTTAGAACAACGCAAAGCCGTGACTGTTGAACGATTTTCATCACCCAAGGGTCCTAGCCGCAAATATTATATTGTCACATCACAAGGTTTGAATGAACTTCATCAATTCCGCGAAAATTGGTTTGAACTTTGCCAATTAGTAGATAAAGTTTTTGAGGAGGAGTCAAAATGACAAATAAGTACTTTTCATTAAAAAGGCTAACCGTCTAAGAATGACATTTGTTTCCGACACAAGCCAATCTCAAATAAAAGAGGTTGTACGTTATCTAAAACGTGTGAGCTGGGACTTTTGTGGAATTGAATTGCTGTATAGTGACTTAATTGATATGGCAATCGAAGCAAATAAAAATGGGCAGGAATTATTCGATGTCGTTACAGATGCAAAAACTTTTGCAAACAGCGTAAAAAACGAATTGAATCGATTGACAATATTTGATTATTTTTTGGTACTATTTCCTCCTTTTCTTTTCTGGGGATGGGGCATTGAAGGGCTTGTTTTACTGTTACTGGTGCCACAATTTGAATTCGGATTGTCGTTGGGTTATTTAATTCAGTTCTCTATTTGCCTGATTTCCGCATGTGTCTTGTTGAGACGTATTATGGAAAAGGTCGGTTTTCCTCCTAGCAAACATCGTATGAAGTTTGCTGCATTTATGGTTGCATATGTCATTACATTGTATCTGGTGGGTCTTGTTCTTAATAACTTCTGGGGAAATATTGTACTTATACATTTTTCGGCCCCACTTTTAACTCTAGGTTGTCTTTTGATAGGTTCGCTATGTTACTTCATTCGTTTTTATTTCTATGAACATGACCGCCGACTAGATTCACGTGTATAAGATTTCTGCACTTTTGCATGTGCAAGCAGGGCGTCCGTATATACAAACGCCATTTTTGCTCTGCAAAATGCTTGTTGGGATAGTCCCAAACCCTTTGTGTACTGCATCCGCTGGATGCAGGCTGCGCATTTGCGCCAAATGCTTCTATAACGAAAAAGAACACCGAGGACTCCCCAAAAACGGGAAGAATCCTCGGTGTTCTCTGTTTATCGGGTCTGCGCTTTATCCTTGGGGACCTTTTCTTCTGCGAAAAACATCTCTACATTCTTCTGAGCTTTCATCAGTTCCTGCATCTCGTTCCGTGCCTTGCGGTAGTCCGGGTAGGCTGCTTTCTTCTTGGTCAGCAGTTCTGCGAACTCCGCATCCAACGCCTTGACCTTCGGCAATTTTTGTAGCCCTGCCTCGTCAAAGGCAGCCTTCGCCGCCTTGTGCAGGGTGATTTCCTCCCGATGAGCTTCCAAAAACTTTTTACTGTACCCTGACTTGCGGTAGGCATCATAGACCGGACGGGTCTTGGCGTAGTTGATGATGTGGGTTTTCAGCACGGCAATTTCTGTCAACCTTGCTTCCGCTGCCTTGATGGAATCCCCCATAGCATGATAGCATTCTGTTGCCGCCGCTGCACGTTCCCGCAGTTCTTCGGCGCTGCCGATTTTCTGCTCCTGTAAAAATAGCAGCGTTTTGGACATCTCTTTCAGGTTGAACTTCGTTGCCCACTTTTTGTAGCCGACACTTTTGCCCTCTGCCATTTTTCCCTGAATATCCACCAGCAACTGGAAGGGCTGTTCTTTCGGCGGCTGCTTCTGGTACGGTTGGTGTTTCGCCTTGCCCTCCAGCACCGCCTTGATCTCGTCCTCACCATAGCCGGTGCCCAGAGTGCGGAACCGGATAAAGCGCTTCTGCCCTTTTCCCTTCACCGACGTGTACTTGCCACGCTTCGCCTCATAGCCCTGCTGCTCCAGTTTTTGCAGAAAGACTTCAAAATCCTTCGGCTGTTCTGCAAGGATGGTGTCGATGATTCCGCACAAGCGGTCACGATTACTCTCCTTGGGAGGATAGAGAACACGCTTCTGCCGTTCCCGGTAGGGTTTCTTCTCAATGATGGACAACTGGTGCTCTAAACAAATCAGGTCACTCAACCGCTGCACTGCCAACGCTGAAAAGAAAAAATCCCGGAACTTTTTGGTGCCATCCAGTGCCGTAGAGTTGAAGATCACATGGTTGTGGATGTGCTGCCGGTCCGTGTGCGTTGCCACCACAAAGGCGTGCTTGCCCTTGGTAAAGCGCATGGCGAGTTCGTAGCCTACTTTGTTAGCCTCCTCTGCGGTGATTTCCCCCGGACGGAAGGACTGCCGTATCTGATAAGCGATTACATCGCTTTTCTGCCTTCGTCCGTTCACAAGGTCGTACTGCCGTTTGGTGAGCATAAATTCTTCATCTGCTGTCAGGGCGCTGCAAGCATAGCTGCTGACATACTGCCCCTGCTCGGTCTTGTCCGGGTTTTCAATATAGTCCGTGCGATTTTTCAGGCAGGCCGCAACGGTCATGCCCTTGTTTTTGTGCAGCGCAATCAGCCGTGTTGCTGCCAGCATCATCACCCCCTATTGCAAAGAAAAAATGCCGCCCGGAGGCGGCATTGAGATCATTTGGATAATTTTTCGTAATCGGCAGCACCCGCCAGATACATTGCCTTGTATCTGGCGCATTCCAACTCATTGCAGATTTCATCTAAGGCGAGATATTGATTCCACGCTTCTTTGCTGATAACGCTCTGCAAGGCTTCCTCAGCTGCTCGTTTGGCTTTTTTCAGTCGCAGATACTCTTCATCCTCACCCAGCATCTCAGAAAAAATCGTGCTGTTGTGTTCAAAATAACAATCCTCTATCCTCTGTTTGCTCATAGCATCCCTCACAGTTCTGCAAGCCACTCACTGAAACGCCCGATGCCCTCGGTGATGGCAGTTGCACCGAAAAAGAGGATGAAGCAGATGAACTCGGCCACCAGCAGGATAAAGAACTGATTCCAAGTCTGACGGTAAGCAGTGTAGATGCCGCAGCCGAAGATGTAGAGCATCAGCGGAGCAACTACATAGCTGGACAGGGTTAGCAGCCACCTTGCCATCAGAGCTAGAAACGCCACAAAGAGAGAAATCGGGAAAAGAACAATTTTCTTCAGCATAGACATCATATCAAGCACTTTCTTCCTGTTCGCCCTTATTATAAAGGTATCGACTACTGCGTTGCAAGGATGTCAAGCATTATATGTACACCCGCAGTCCTCCAACTGCGGGAATTTTTATAGCTCTGCCAGCTTGGAAAGAATTTGCTTGCCGATCTCAATCAGTTCATCCAGCCGCTGCCGCAGGTCCTCCATGTCGGCGGCATAGACCCGACCATTTTCATTGGCGGCTTTGGCGTACTGGTTCAGATTGTTGCTGCACATCTGCAAGAGATATGCCATGCGTTGCAGTTCTTTCAAGTCGAGGTGCAGGCAATAGCCGTCCAGTGCCATCTTGCGGATATAGGCACTCAGGCTTCGGATGCCCATACTGAGCATCTTTTCATAGATACGGTTCTTTTCTGTTTTGCTCAAGCGCAGGATGATGGTTTCATCCCGCTTTTCTTTCATCGTGCATTGACAACTTCGTTATCCCATGACTGCCCGTGCGCACTGGTGTCGATGCGCACATCCGTTTCACCCACATAGCCAACTTTCCCCTCAATAGTTCGAGTGGGGAGTTCGACCACAACATTGTCACCGACCTTGTAATCGGGCAGGGGGGATTCCATCATATCCTGCTCCTCGTACAACTCCCGGACAAGCGCCAGCGGTTCCTCCCGGAAAACTGGTATCCGCATTTCTGCCAGTGCCACATCTTGCAGGGTCACGCTGCCCTTATCGAAGTTGACCGTATCCACCCGGAAGGAATGCCCCTCCATGTGGACGATAGCACCCAGCGGAAGATAATCTTCCCGGCGCAGATACTTGGTTTGGTAATGGGTGCCGTCCTCATTCAGCCCGGCAAGATAGACGGTCTCGCCGCGCTGCCACAGTTGTTTGGCACGGTATGCCCACTGGTCGCGGGGAAAGCTGATGACCGGGACGGTTCCCAGTGCCGTTTCCTTTTCCAGAAACTTTCCGCCCAGAAGTTCGCAGACCCTCCGGGCATCCTCGCCGTAAAACTCAAACTGCCCGTTCTGCTCAAAGCCTACCAGCGCATCCGGGTACTGTTCCTTCAGGGCGTTGTACTCGGTCGCGGCATCCAACGGTAGCAGTGCTGGGCGTTCGTCTGCTTTGCTGTGGTAGTGCTCCAATTCCTCGTCCGTGACGCTGACCAATTCCGAAAAATCCAGAGCCTCCAACTCGGTTTCGGTCAGATCTTCCAGACTTTCGTACTGCCGCTCGTCGATCAGCACCTCGCCCAGATACCGCTCCACACGGTATCCCACCAGATCTACGTTGACCTGAATAGGAATATCTTCGTCGGTGGCGTGGGTGTAAGCAATGCCGATCTTGGACAGATTGGAGAAATCTGGCTCGGAATCGTATTCTTCCTGACAAAACTCCCGAATCAGGTTTTTGGCATGGGTCAGGTCGGCATCCGGTTTTGCGCTGACGGGCACAGGGGGCGTGTAATGCTCCTTTTCTTTGTCCGTCAGGTAACGGTCAGCCTGCATCATCAGATCAATATATTTTTCCACCTGATTCCAGCGAAGAAATATCTTCTGATGGTCCGGATAATGTTCAAATGTCAGCCCCTTGCTGTCGTGGTCGAGCCAACCACTGCTTCCGTCCAGATAGGTGTGCGAACATCCACCGGGACCGTGCGGTGCATATTCTTTGGCAAGCGCTTTTGCCCGGAGTTTTCGGTCAGGCTGTGTCTGATAAATCTCCCAAATCCGAAGCTTGCTGTTTTCAAAGTTAGAACCTCTCCGCAGTGCTTTTTCAATATCAGCCTGCGATAAAACAAAAGCGGAGGGCATTTTTTCGCTCTCCGCTTGGTCGATGGTTTCAATTTGCTGGGCTTCCGTAGGGATGTTGGCATCCAGAAAACTTAGCTGTAGATCAGCTCCGTCATCACCAGTTCCTCGGCCTGCGCTTTCAGGCTGTTCATGTGCTGCACCCACACCATCTGATTCTGCTCCTTGTCCGGGGCCGGGTTCTGTTTCAGCAGCTGCTCCATGGTCTGCTGCATCTGGCTCTCTGCCGTCTGCTCCACCTC
>ENA-OOWX01000218-OOWX01000218.1-human-gut-metagenome-genome-assembly--contig:-NODE-218-length-39571-cov-23.651938_pt1 | contig 39571 bp, 27 predicted proteins | sample MGYA00241583_ERZ501335 | MGnify/ENA primary metagenome ERZ501335 (study PRJEB25962, sample SAMEA2042731) | human gut metagenome | biome: human gut; feature: human-associated habitat; material: faeces...
AACCAAGACACGCTTAAGCTATGATGGCAAGGAAATCGGTTACAGCGGCGGTCGCTTCTCACAGCGTTCTGTCATCTTCAACAACAAAGCATACATTGGTGTAAACACTGAAGAAGATGCCAACGCCGTTATCTACATCTATGACATCAAGACCGGTAATGTAGAGAAAGGAGCCGAAGTGGACGGACGCTTCTACTTCGATATGATACGTGTCATAGAGAACGATTAAAACAAGCATCAGTATTTATGAAGAATTTGTTTGTCTTTTTATTCCTTTGTAATTTCCTCCTCCTCTGCCATGCGCACGGGGGAGGCAACTACGAGCACAGCGATATGCTTGCAAGTATGAAACCCGGCGACAAAGCCGCCCTGCTCATGGTGCACTTCGGCACTACGCACGACGATACCCGCGCCCTCACCATTGATGCCATCAACGCCAAGGCACAAGCCGCCTTCCCGGAGTTGAAGTTCCAAGAAGCCTATACGTCGCGCATCATCATCCGCCGCTTGAAAGAGCGCGGCATCACGAAGCTGACTCCACTGGATGCCATGCTGAAACTGCGCAGCGAAGGTTACACACACCTCATCGTACAGAGTACCAACATCATTGACGGAGTAGAAATGGAATCCCTCCGCCGGGATGTGGAAAACGCACTACCCTTCTTCAAGGAAATACGTGTAGGTACTCCCCTGCTCTACTCTATCGAAGATGCAGAGAAAGTGGCAAGTATTCTGGGGAACCGCTACAACGCCCCGGCACAAAGCAAGAAAGCTACCAAAGAACACTTCGTCCTTGTGGGCCACGGCACCTATACCCCCAGTACCGCCATCTACAGTCAGATGGACTATATGCTGAAAGCAGGCGGACTGACCAATTTCCATGTGGGCACCATCGAAGGTTATCCAACCTTTGACACCATGCTGGCACAACTGAAAGCCGGGAAAGCCAAACGTGTGACCCTCATACCCTTCATGTTTGTTGCCGGAGACCATGCCAAAAACGACATTGCCGGAGAGTGGAAGGAGATGCTCGAGAAAGAAGGCTTCACCGTCAGTGCACAACTGGAAGGACTGGGACAAATTCCGGAAATTCAAGAAATATTCATTGACCATATCCGTTTCGGACTGAAGCACCGCATGCTGGACATCATGACGAAGAAGGCGGCCTATGCTGCCGGAAAAGACACAGAATAATATACCCATTAGTGGGTATTTAGTGTTCTTGAATCATCTTGTACTTTTGCAGGAAAAACGCGAACGACAATGAATGTTATCACCAAACTGATGTACTCTATTCATAGGATACTGGGCACTTTGCTCTGTATCCTATTTCTCATGTGGTTCCTCTCCGCCTTCGTGATGATGTACCACCGCTTTCCCCGTGTCAGCGCCAAAGAGAAAATGCAAAAGCTGGATATGCTCTCCCAAACCGGAGACTCACTTCCGGACATCTCCTCCGTCACAGCCCGCCTGCCCCGTGGCGTAAAGGTCAGGTCTACGATACTGAACCTCAATGCCGGACACCCCGAGTTCAGCTTTAGTACCACAAAAGGCACGCTTCATTTCCTTGCCGATTCCACCATCTCACGACCCTCTCTGGACAGTGAACACCTGCACCGGACAGCAGCTTTGTGGTGTTCTTCTCCCATTACCCGTATCGACACCCTCCACTCTCTGGACCAATGGATTCCCTTCGCTGAACTGAAAAAGGAAATGCCCATTTATAAAATATACTTTGCCGACGATGCCGGGACACAGCTCTATCTGAGTTCACAAAACGGTGAGGCCTTGCAGTTCTCCAACAGAAGCGAACGCTTCTGGGCATGGCTGGGTGCCATTCCCCACTGGGTATACTTCACCTGGCTGCGGCAGGACACCGTCCTTTGGACTAAGACCGTCATCTGGCTCACAGCTCTGGGTTGTCTCATGGTCATTGCCGGCATTTGGGTAACTGTGGATGTATGGCGTAAGACGCACCGAAGCCGCCATCCCAAGTTCTCCCCCTACCGAAAAAGATGGTATCACTGGCACTACGTCAGCGGAATCTTTTTCGGCATCTTCGTACTGACCTTCACCTTCAGCGGCATGATGTCTCTGGCAGACATTCCCGAATGGATTCATAAACCGGCACTGAAGAAAGGCAGCGCCACACGCACGCTCCATGCCCGTGCCCCACAACCGGAGGATTACCCCTTGGACTACCGCCGTGTCATAGCTGCCTATCCCCAAGCTTTGCAGATAGAGTGGCGCAACTTCCGCGAACATCCCTACTACATCGTAAAAGATAGAAAAAACGAGTATTACATCGATGCCGCCGACAGCCTGCCGCGTCCGTTACAACTCTCCGAAGAAGAAATCCTGAAAGGCGTGGAAAGCATTTATACCTCCCAGCGTGATTCTTCACAACATATCCCCGGCATACGTATCTCCCGGCTCGAACATTTCGAGACCTACTATCGCGACATGAGCAATATGTATCGCGGACGACCCCAGCTTCCCGTCTGGAAGATAACGGTGGACGACCCGGACCGGAGCGTCTATTACATTCACCCGGAAACGGGAATCATCCGCCATGTAGACACCTCCTCCCGCTGGAAATACTGGAGCTATACAGCCCTGCACCGCATGCGTCTGCCCGGTCTGACCTCCAATGCCACCCTGCGCAAGACTGTGCTTTGGGTATTGCTGCTTGGAGGTACAGCCGTTTGCATCACGGGTGTGGCGTTAAGTGTGAATTATATAAGAAGAAAATGTTGTAAAAGACAAAAACGCTATTAACGAGAATAAACTTGTATGAATAAGAAAAGACTTGGAATATTCCTCGGCAGCATAGCCCTATTGATTGTCTGCAGCTTTGCGGCCTATCAGTACTGGCTTGCTCCTACACGTATACTTATTATCAACGCAACCCTGGCACAAGCTGCCGACATTGCCCTGAACAATGACTGCGCCCGGATAGAAGTCACCTGCATAAAAAAAGAAGAGGTGAAGGACCTTTCCGGCTATGATGCCATCGTGATGTACAGCAGAGGGCTATACCTTGACGACGGCCAGATTGCCGAAGTGGAACGGGTGGGTGCCAGCGGAGTACCAGTCTTTACGAATACGTTACGAAATTTCACCCTCTCCCTCAATCACAATGTTACCAATGAACAACAGCATACGCTACGGGAGTATCTCAAGAACGGCAACAAGCACAACTACCGGAATGCCTTACTCTACCTGCGCCACATCGCCACTCCCCACCGGTGGGGACACCAGGATTACGAGCCTCCCATCCCATTGCTGGAGAACATGTTCTACCACCGCGAATACGGCCGCTACTTCAGTACTCCGCAAGAGGTGACCGCCTATCTGAAAGAAAAAAATCTCTACCATGAGGACGGACGCAACCTTGCCCTGATTTCCGGACTCAACTTTCCGATGGAAGGAAACCGTGCCCACGTAGATTCCCTCATCACGTGCTTGACACAAGCAGGCTTCAATGTCTATCCTTTCACAGCCGGAGGTCAACCGCGTGCCGATATGATACGTACCCTCCATCCCGATGCAGTAGTCTACCTGCCTATGGGACGGCTGGGCAATGACTCACTCATCAACTGGCTGCACCAGGAAAACATTCCTTTATTCATGCCCTTCCCGCTGATTCAGCCCCACGAGGAATGGCTGGACCCGGATACCCCCGTCAGCGGTGGCACACTGACCGCCCGTGTAGTGGTGCCTGAGATAGATGGAGGCATGCTACCCCTCTGCATCGCTACCCAAAACGAAAACAAACACGGATACTATCTGTACACCGCTGAAAATGAACGGATAGATGCCGTAGTGGACCATATTACCAAGTACATGTCCTTGAGAGACATGTCCAACAAAGAAAAGCGCGTTGCTATCTGTTACTTCAAGACTCCGGGAAAAGACGCCCTGCTGGCAAGCGGTATGGAAGTGATTCCTTCACTCTATAACTTCTTGAAACGCCTGCGTTCGGAAGGGTACGACGTCAGTGGACTGCCTGCTACTGTAGAGGAGTTCGGCAAGCGGATACATCGTGACGGTGCCGTCATGGGTTCGTATGCCAAAGGAGCACAAGAACAGTTTTTGAAAACGGCACACCCGATATGGCTTTCTACCGAGCAATACGAACAATGGGCACACGAAGTACTCCTTCCCGAGAAATATCAGGAAGTGACAGACAGATATGGAGATGCGCCCGGCAATCTGCTGGTAACAGAGGACAGTATTGCCATTGCCTGCCTGCAATTCGGCAATATCCTACTCTTCCCCCAGCCCCGCCCGGCATTGGGAGATGATGAGTTCAAACTGGTGCATGGAATGCCGGTAGCGCCGCCCCACAGCTACCTGGCTCCTTATCTGTATATGCAAAAAGGATTCAAGGCAGATGCAGTGATTCACTTCGGCACCCACGGCAACTTGGAATACACGCCCGGAAAGAATGTGGCACAGTCGCAGGCCGACTGGTCGGATGTACTGATTGGTAACCTCCCCCACTTCTATTTCTATACCACCGGAAACGTAGGCGAGGGTATCATTGCCAAACGCCGGACACATGCCGTACTGGTCACCCATCTCACTCCGCCCTACGTGGAGAGCGGTATGCGCCAACGCTATTCGGCCTTGCTCGAAGATATTCACAAAGTGCTGGACGAAGGTACCGAAAAACACCGAACCCTAGGAATAAGTATCAAAAAAGAAGCCATGCGTCTGGGACTGCATCGCGACCTCAACCTCGACTCCATCTCCAGTGACCCCTACACAACCAAGGAGTTGGAACGTCTGGATGCCTTCACCGAAGAGATAGCCAACGAAAAGATACTGGGTGCGTACTACACCATGAACGAGCCTTATTCTGACCGCGACCTGCTGACTACCACTCTCGCCGTCGCTGCCGACCCGCTGGCATACGAAACGGCCCGCAAGGACCGCGATAAAGGCAAAATCACCACAGAGCAGTTGCAAGACTTCACCTATATAGCCCACCACTACTTGCCTGCCGCCAGGAAAAGGCTGACCGCCTTACTCCAGAATCCACCCAAGGATACTGCATCTGTAGCACCGGAGCTTCGCCCCGCCCTACTCTATCGCGAACAGTTGCTTGCCTCCCCCGTCAACGAACAGAATGCCATGGTGCGTGCACTCAGCGGAGGAACCGTATTCCCTGCGCCGGGAGGTGACCCCGTACTGAACCCGAACGTTCTGCCCACCGGACGCAACATGTACAGCATCAACGCCGAGAATACTCCCAACCCAAGGGCTTGGGAAGATGGAAAGCGATTGGCAGAAGCGACTTTAAAACAGTACATCAGCAAGCACGGCGAATATCCCCGGAAAGTAAGCTATACCTTCTGGGCAGGCGAATTCATCAATACGGAAGGAGCTACGCTGGCCCAGGTATTCTGGATGCTGGGAGTAGAACCCGTACGCGACGCCCAAGGCAGAGTGGTTGACCTGAAACTGGTGCCCAGTGAAGAACTGGGGCGTCCGCGCATCAATGTGCTGGTACAAGTGTCCGGACAGCTACGCGACATAGCCGGTTCCCGCTTGAAGTTACTGACCGATGCTATACGTCTGGCATCGGAAGCCGGAGATGAGACCTATCCCAACTATGTGGCATCGGGTACACTGTTGCAGGAAAAATTACTGGTAGAAAAGGGAACTTCCCCCAAACGTGCCCGTGAAATGTCTGTGATGCGTGTATTCGGACCGATCAACAGCGGATACAGTACCGGTATGATGGCCTATACCGAGCACAGCGGCTCGTGGGAAAGCGAAAAGGAGATAGCCGAAGGATACCTCAACAATATGGGTGCCTCTTATGGGGACGACGGAAATTGGGGAGACGTCCAGGAAGGTTTGTTTGCCTCGGCACTGTCCGAAACGGATGTTGTCATCCAGCCCCGTCAAAGTAACACATGGGGCCCCATCTCCCTGGATCATGTATACGAATTTACGGGTGGACTCTCGCTCACCGTCAAAACCGTGACCGGCAAGGAACCGGATGCCTATATGGCAGACTACCGCAACCGGACCAACCGCCGCATGCAGGATGCCAAAGAGGCCATTGCCGTAGAGACACGTTCCACCGTCTTGAACCCTACCTTTATACAAGAGCGGATGAAAGGCGGGGAAGGTTCGGCACAGATGTTCGGCGAAATCTTCCGCAACATCTTCGGCTGGCACGTCATGCGTCCGTCGGCCATGGACAAAGAACTGTTCAATGACTTGTATAGAATGTATATAAAGGATGAGAATAAGCTGGGCATTCACGAGTACTTCCTCCGCGTCAATCCCGCCGCATTCCAGGCTATGACAGCCGTCATGCTGGAAAGCGCCCGCAAAGGTTACTGGAAAGCATCTGATGAGCAACTGAAAACCACTGCTTCCCTGCATGCACAAATCACACGCGAAAAAGGTGCCGCTTGTACCGAATTCGTTTGCGACAATGACAAGCTACAGTCGTTCGTTGCCGACCAGTTGGATAATAGCGAGAAGCAGACCTATACCCAGAACATGAAGGAGGTACACGAAGCATCCGCAACCGATGGCAAGGATGTCGTACTGAAAGAACACAAACTGACTTCCGAACAAACGGTACGTAAGAACAGGGTGAACGGAGTGATTGCAGGCAGTCTTGTCGTCATCACCTTCATCGGACTGGTCGTACTGTTGAAGAAAAGAAAAAAAGAATAAATAGAAACAGAGTATTATGGAATACGCCATTCATCTGTTAGCCCTATTCATCGCCCTCAATTTTCTATTAAAGGTGGGGTTCTATCCACGCTGGGGAATGTGGACGGTTGCCGCAGGCTATGCCTTTTTTGCGTGGCTGGTGACTCCATGGATGACGGAACAGTCCAAGACCGTGGTGGCAGCTTTCTTTGCCTCCCGTCCACAGATGTTGAACTTGTCGGTATGTGTCACTCTGGAAGCCGCCGTAATGATAACTTTCTGTTTCGACTGTTTCGCAGAAATGCGTACCCGCAACACGGCCTTCAAACAAGCGGTCACCCTCTTCCTGAAGTTATACCCCGGCATACTGATAGGCGGAGTAATATGCTATGTCCTGGCACTGCTGCTTTTCACTTTTCCCGGAATAGATTTCGGCAGTCTCTCATGGATAGCAGCCGGCGTTACTTTCCTTGCAGTTTGTGCTGGGAGCCTTCTGCTGCGGCATGCTATCGGTGATAAACCACTGCGCTTGGAAGTACTGTTCATTGTTAATATTTTCATTGTTATATTGAGCATCATTGCCACGGGCTATTGAAATAAATTAAAGAATTAAAAACTAAAAAGATATATGGAAACAATCTCAAACACACTGTTCTGGATTTCAAACGGGCTGCTGGTTCCCGTCGTAGTCCTGCTGCTGCTATTCTTTCTACGTGCCATTATCCTTGCGGGAGGTTTCTTCGGTGAGTTCTACCAGCGGATGAATTTACAGAAGCAATTCACTGAAACACTGGAGAACATCACCCCAGAGAATATAGACGGACTGCTGCAGCAACTCCCATCGGCAGGCAACTCCCCTCTCCTCCGCAACTTGTCCAAATTGTCCGCACACCGGGACGACGCTGCCTACTGCGAACACCTGCTTGCCAACTATGAAATGGAAGCCGAGAAGGAGTTGGGACGTTCGCGTACATTCATCAAACTGGGTCCCATGTTGGGACTGATGGGTACCCTCATCCCGATGGGTCCCGCACTGGTGGGGCTGGCACAAGGAGACATCTCCTCCATGGCCTACAATATGCAGGTGGCTTTTGCCACTACAGTGGTAGGGCTGGTCATTGCTGCTGTCGGCGTCATTACCCTGCAAGTGAAACAACGCTGGTATGCCCGCGAAATGAACGACTTGGAATATCTGTACAAAGTGATAAGCCGCCAAACGGCCGAAAAGGAATAACGGACTAACGATACGAAAACTATGAAGAGTAAGAGAAACAGATTACTGCACAGCGATTCGGACTCCGACCCCATGGGTACGGTAGCCAATCTTTTTGACGTAGCGATGGTCTTTGCCGTAGCCTTGATGGTGGCTCTCGTCTCCCGCTTCAATATGACGGAGATGTTTTCCAAAGAAGACTTCACCATGGTGAAGAATCCCGGAAAGGAAAATATGGAAATCATTACCAAAGAAGGGCAGGAAATCAAGAAATACACTCCCAGCGAAGACCAAAAGACCTCCGGTAAAAGAGGAAAGAAAGTGGGAGTTGCCTATCAGCTTGAAAATGGAGAGATTATCTATGTGCCGGAATAAGGGAATACAGTACCTATTAATAGCTATTTGGCCATCGCAGTATAACAACTATTAAGTATTTCACCCTCCGATAATGGTATGTACATTTGCAGCGTTATATAAAATAAAACAATATATGATAAAGAAAAGACTTCTCACAGCTCTCCTTATGGGAGGAATCATCGCCACCGGTGCCTATGCACAAGCAGAAAAAGGTGACAGCGACGATATGACCAAGAAAACTCACGAGTTGAACCCGGTCGTAGTAACGGGTACGGGTACACATCAGCGACTGAAGAACACTCCGTCTCCGGTATCGGTTATCACTGCCAACGAGATAAAGCGTGCCGGTATCACCGACTTCCAGCAGGCCTTGACCATGATGGTACCCTCGCTCTCCTTCCGTCCGAACGCAATGGGGTCCTATCTGATGATGAACGGACTCTCCAACAAACACGTGCTGATATTGGTAAACGGACGCAAGGTCACGGGAGACATTACCGGTAACATCGACCTCAACCAAATAGACATGACCCGCGTCAAGCGCATCGAGGTACTGAACGGAGCCGCTTCTTCCCTTTATGGTTCGGATGCCATCGGCGGTGTAATCAATATCATTACCAACGAGCCTAAAGATGTGGTAGCCTTCAGCAGCAATAGCAGCTATACGAGAAAGAATCAATTCTCCCAAGGCTTGAATCTGGACATCGCCCAAGGAAAAATAGGGTCCTATACTTCCTATAAATACGACCACTCCGACGGTTGGCAAAACAGCCATCTGACAGAAGATGGAGAAGACATCATCGAAACGATTGCCCCGCTCTCCCTGGGCTACAGCTCGAATAACTTTTCGCAGAAGTTTACCTATGATGCTACGGACCAGCTTTCCTTCTATGCCAACGGCGGATACTATAACCGCGGACTCGAACGTCCGGTAGAACGCGAAGACATCACCGGCGGAAGCAAGTACAACACTACCTACGAAGGTTACAACTGGGGGGCAGGCGCCAAATACAAACTGAGTAAACGCAACGTTATCCAGTTCGACTATTCAGGAAACAATTACGCATCACGCTACAAATACCTGATAGAAAACAGCGGATACCTGCCCGGACAGTATGCGCTTACCAAGCTTCAGAAATTCCATGATGCCGAGTTGAAAGGTATCTTCGGTTTTACAACCAACAGCACTACGGTGTTCGGTGTGGACTATCGCCGTGAAGTGCTCCGCCGTCCCGACTCCGATTTGGACAAAAGTGTCTATACGGCATCAGCCTACGGCCAGCATGAAGTGAAGCTATGGAACCATCTGACCGGTGTTGTGGGTGTACGCTACGACCATCACGAACAGACGGGCGGACGCTTCACCCCCAAAGTGGCAGCCATGTACAACATAGGCAACTTCAATGTACGTGCCACCTATGCTGCCGGATTCCGTGCTCCGGGCATCGACGAGCTCTACTACCACATGTTCAAGAAGACAATGGGTACACGGGCCACCATCTCATTGGGTGACGAGAACCTCGACCCCGAACGCAGCAACTATTACTCCATCAACATGGAATACCGCACCAGCCGTTTCAGTGCTTCCGTCACCGGCTACTTGAACTACGTAAAGAACATGGTAACTTCCAAATCCACCAAATTCGATGACCTACCGGAAGCAGAGCAGAACCGGTTGCGTGAAGAGTTCCCCGAAATCGGTGACCTTTCATCCACGAAAAACCTAAGTGTCAAGAACTACTTCAACTTCGAGAAAGCTACCGTCAAAGGCTTTGAAGTGAACTTGAACGGCAATCTGTTCCCGGGCTTCACCCTGGCCGGAAACTATACCTACGCCTATGGACGCGGTCTGAACGAAGGAGGCGAATGGCAAAACATCGAACGCAGCATACGCCATACAGCCACCATCACCGGAAACTATACACACAGCTGGAGCGACTATACCTTGAACCTCAACTTGAACGGTCGTCTGCAAAGCAAAGTCTACTATCCGGGTGACGCGGACGGCAATGCTCCGGGCTACGGCATCTGGAACCTCAATACCCGCCATACCTTCGACGGCTTCCGCAACTTTGTCATCGAACCGGGCATCGGCATAGACAATATCTTCAACAAGAAAGACAACCGCCCGCTGAACAAGAACTTCGCCTTGTATTCTCCGGGACGTTCGGTAGTAATCAGCCTGGCACTCAGACTAAAATAATCTCTCCATAACGCATTTAGAAACAACAACAATTATGAAACATTTTTTCATCACTCTCTATTTACTCGGCATCAGCCTCTTCTCCTCCGCACAACAAGAGGAGAAGGCGGCTCTGCTCATCACCCATTATGGCAGTTCGGACCCCCAGACACGTGCCTTGACGCTCGACGTCGTGACCCGTGAGGCACAAGAAGCCTTTCCGCAGTTTACAGTGCGCGAAGCATACATCTCGCCGATTGTACGAAAAAGACTTGCCAAGGAGGGTGTGTACAAAGACAGCCCTACGGATGCACTGCTGAAACTTTGCGCCGAAGGCTACCGGACCATCTACGTCCAGAGCACCACCTTGATAGAAGGCAGTGAGATGACCTCCGTCCGCAGGGATGCAGACAAGTTCCGTCCCTTCTTCAAGGAGATAAAAGTGGGAAATCCCCTGCTCTACTCCGTCGAAGACTGCGAGAAGGTAATCGGTATACTGACCGCCGAACAGCCGGAAAAGAAAGAAGACATTGTCTATGTGGGGCACGGCAACCAGCTACCCAGCACGGCTACTTACGCCATGCTCGACTTCATGATGAAAGCCCATGGACTGAAGAACTTCCACGTCAGCACCATTGAAGGATATCCTACCCTGGACGCAACCCTGCTGCAACTGAAAGAGACACGCCCCAAGAGCGTGACATTGGTTCCGTTGCTGTTGGTATGCGGCAACCATACCAAGGAAGACATTGCCGGCGTGTGGAAGACGGAACTTGAAAAGCAAGGCTATCAAGTGAATGTACGCATGCAGGGACTGGGCGAAAACAAAGCCATCCGCCAGCTCTATATGGAACACATCAAAGCTATGCTAAAAGATTGATAACCAGCAAGCGTAAAAGGGCTACACCTTTTACATACCAAGGCTACACCCTTTGCTCCGGATGGCTACACCATCCCGGACAAAGGGTGTAGCTCTTTTCAATGTACACAGATTACGGACATTTGTAACCATATTACGGATTCCTCCTCCTGCGATATGGAACTTTCCGGATTATTCTCTACATTTGTACAAAACTAACAGGAACGTTTATGGAAGAAGTAATCAAGCTCAATGCTGTAGACCAATACAACAAGATGTTCGGTCTCGAAACCCTGCATCCGCTGGTCAGCGTAGTCGATTTGTCCGAAGCCACCGGATATCCCAGGCATTTCACCTTGAACTATGGCGTATACGCCCTTTTCCTCAAAAACACCAAATGCGGAGACATACGCTATGGAAAACAGTATTACGATTACCAGGAAGGCACGGTAACCAGCTTCGCCCCGGGCCAGGTGACCGAGGTCAACATGCTGGAAGGTATGCAGCCCAGCGCCTCCGGCCTGCTGTTCCACCCCGACTTGATAAAAGGCACCTCGCTGGGACAGGGAATAAAGCAGTATTCCTTCTTTTCCTATTCCTCTACCGAGGCACTGCATTTGTCCGAAGACGAGAAAGAAATCTTCCTCGACTGTCTGAAGAAGATTAAGATGGAAATCCAACGCCCCATCGACAAGCACAGCAAGGGTCTGATTGCACGCAACATCGAGCTACTGCTGGACTACTGCATGCGTTTCTACGAACGCCAGTTCATCACCCGCTCGGCAGCCAACAAAGACATCCTGATGAAATTTGAAGCACTGATAGACGACTATTTCCAGAGCGACAAACCGCAGACCGAAGGACTGCCTTCCGTGAAATACTTCGCAGACAAAGTGTTCCTCTCCTCCAACTATTTCGGAGATTTGGTGAAGAAGGAAACCGGAAAGACGGCGCAGGAATATATCCAGAACAAAATCATCGACCTGGCCAAAGAAATGATTATAGGAAGCGGGAAGACGGTCAGCCAGATTGCCTATGAGCTGGGATACCAGTATTCGCAGCACTTCAACCGCGTGTTCAAGAAGAACGTAGGCTATACTCCGAGCGAATACCGGCACTTACAGGTTTAGACAATAAGGATTCACCACAGATTACGCGGATTAACACAGAGTTTTTTCGGTTTCATCAAATATAAGTTCTATCTTTGTATGCCAATAGAACATATGGATATGAAACACCCCAAAATAATTGTTGCCGGCATCGGACCGGGCAATGAATCGGATATAACTCCCGCCGTAATTTCCGCTTTGCAAGAATCAGATGTAGTGGTGGGATATAAGTACTATTTCCAATTTGTAACCCCTTATCTCCACCCCTCAACAGCATGCATAGATACCGGCATGAAGCGTGAGCGCGCCCGTGCCGAGCAGGCTTTCGAGCTGGCGGAGCAGGGAAAGACGGTCTGCGTCATCAGTTCCGGGGATGCGGGCATTTATGGTATGACGCCGCTTGTCTACGAGATGAAGCGGGAAAGGAACAGCGACGTAGAAATCGTTTCGCTGCCGGGCATCAGCGCTTTCCAAAAGGCAGCCTCACTGCTGGGAGCTCCCGTAGGACATGACTTCTGTGTCATCTCCCTTTCAGACCTGATGACTCCCTGGGAACGTATTGAAAGACGTATCACCGCAGCCGCTGCCGCCGACTTCGTGACGGCAGTCTACAACCCCAAAAGTGAAGGACGCTACTGGCAGCTTTACCGCTTGAAAGAACTCTTTCTGCAGGAAGGACGCTCACCGGAAACGCCCGTGGGATATGTGCGCCAGGCAGGACGCCCGGAACAAGCGGTACACATCACCACGCTGGGAGATTTCAATCCCGAAGAGGTGGATATGTTTACAGTCGTATTGATAGGCAACTCACAGTCCTACGAATGGAACGGAGCCTTCATCACTCCGCGCGGCTATTACCGGGACACGAATACCGAAGCCACGGGCATCGGGCAAGACATCATGATTCGCAGTTTCCGTACCATCGAAAAGGAACTGAAGAACAAGCATATTCCCCTCGACCATAAATGGGCTTTACTCCATGCCATACATACCACCGCCGATTTTGAAATGGAGCATCTGCTGCATACGGACGAAGGTGCCGTGGCTTCCTTGTATCAAGCCATCGAGAAAGGCGGAATCAAGACGATTGTCACAGACGTCACGATGGCAGCCAGCGGTATCCGCAAAGGAGCTTTGCAGCGGCTGGGCATAGAGGTGAAATGTTACCTCGGCGACCCGCGCACGGCGACGATGGCTGCAGAGAAAGGCCTCACCCGTACCCAGGCAGGCATCCGCCTGGCTGTGGAGGAGCATCCCGATGCTTTCTTTGTATTCGGCAATGCACCTACGGCACTTATGGAACTCTGCGACCTGATACGTAAGGGCAAGGCACATCCGGCGGGCATTGTTGCCGCACCGGTAGGCTTTGTGCATGTGCAAGAGTCCAAACACATGGTGAAACCCTTTACGGAAATACCCAAGATTATCGTAGAAGGACGTAAGGGAGGCAGCAACTTGGCTGCCACGCTGGTGAACTCCGTGTTGTGCTACAACGATGCGGAGCAGTTGCGCCCGGGCAGGGATGTGTAAGTGAAAAAAGACATTCCATAACATTACTTGTTACGACCGATAACATTACTTGTTATGCCCCTTTACATTACTTGATATTTTCATAAGATTACCCGTTGAATGAAACACAGATTTATAATCATAGGAATGGATGACAACCGTTCCCCCTTCTTTCCACCGGAAGCACTGGCACAGATACGGAAGGGGAAGGTCTTCTCCGGTGGCATACGGCATAAGGAGATTGTCGGTCCTCTGCTGCCTGCCGGGGCCGAATGGATTTCCATCACCGTACCGCTGGACTGTGTCTTTTCCCATTATGAAGAAATATTTACCCGCTTCGAAGAGACGGCTACGGACAACTCCATCATTGTATTCGCGTCCGGCGACCCGTTGTTCTTCGGTTTTGCCAATACCATAAAGCGTAAGCTTCCCGAGGCAGACATTCTGCTCTATCCCGCTTTCAATTCCTTGCAGACATTGGCACACCGCCTCGTCATGCCGTATGACGACATGCGCACCGTCTCCCTGACAGGACGCCCCTGGCAGGAGTTCGACCGTGCCCTCATAGAGCGTGCCCCCAAAATAGGCATCCTCACCGACCGCGAACATACCCCGGCCACCATTGCCGCCCGCATGCTGGAATACGGGTACTCCCACTACACACTATACATCGGCGAGCATCTCGGCAATCCCGAAAAGGAACGCATACGCCGGATGACACCCCAGGAAGCGGTTTCCGGTGACTTCGAACATCCCAACTGCCTGCTGCTGGACAGCCATCCCGGACAATGCCGCACAAACTCCCTGCACGGTAGCGAAGCCCCAGACTTTCCAGTCCGTCCCTTCGGCATCCCCGATGAAGAGTTTGCACATCTTGACGGACGCGCCCGCATGATAACCAAGGCTCCCATCCGCCTGCTCACCCTGCAGGCATTGGAACTGAACCGCCGCCGCGTCTTCTGGGACATCGGTTTCTGTACCGGTTCCGTCTCCATCGAAGCCCGCCTGCAATTTCCTCATCTCGCCGTCATCTCCTTCGAGATACGCCCCGAAGGAAAAGAGCTGATGGACACCAACTCCCGCCGCTTCGGCGCACCGGGCATTACGGCGGTAACCGGAGATTTCCTGCACACCGACCTCACTCCCTTTGCCCGCCCCGATGCCGTCTTCATCGGTGGACACGGCGGACATCTGGAGGAAATGATAGAGAAAGTGAAACAAGTGCTGCACCCCGAAGGCTGCATCGTCTTCAACTCCGTATCGGCAGAAAGCAAGGAGGCGTTCTGCCGAGGAATCGAGCGGAACGGAATGGTGCTCCACCCTTCCACCCATATCGCCTTGAACGAATATAACCCCATTGAAATTATGAAAGCCACGCTTTCTTAAACATACCCATTATGAAAACAGCTATTATTCTAATCTCCGAAGCCGGTTTGAGCATAGCCCAATCACTACTCAACGAACTTCCCGACTCCGAAATCTTCACCCTCAGGCACGAAGAGGGATGCACACATATAGAATCCGCCGGCAAATTCACAGCGGAAAACTTCAACCGCTATGATGCCTTTGTCTTCATTGGCGCCATGGGAATCTGTGTCCGCACCATCGCTCCTTGCGTGAAGAACAAATATACCGACCCTGCCGTGGTTTGCGTGGACAGTACCGGTAAATTTGCCATCTCCGTACTTTCCGGACACATCGGAGGAGCCAACGAACTGACCCACCAGGTAGCGAATATCCTCGGGGCCGAACCGGTAGTCACCACGCAAAGCGACTGCACCGGTCTATGGGGACTCGATACCCTGCCCCAACGTTTCGGGTGGTTTCCGGTCATCAACGCCGAGCCCTCCACCCTCCTGTTGGCAGAACTTGCCAAGACGCCCGAAGAGAAAAAAAGAGTATGCATGAACGAGCATATCAGCCTCTTCGTTTCCGGCAAGCCCACCGCCCTGCTGCTCACGGTGCGCAATGAAGGTACGGACTGGATGGAGGCGCACCTGCCGCCTCATGTAGAAGTATTCTACCGGGTGCAGGACATTAAACCTTCACGCTTCAAACTGATTCTGTGCGTATCTCCCCAAGTCCCCAACTTCCCGGAAATGCCTATGATATGCTACGTGCCCTGTGTCGTACACCTCGGCATCGGCCTTGCCCGGCTGGCAGGCCCTGTGCGGAAAGTGGAGAAAGAGATTATGAACACGCTGAAGGAATACGGTATCATGCCCCAAAGCATCGCCTCCATCTCCACGATTAAAGCCAAAAGTGACGAACCGGTAGTGAAAGCGCTCCAAAAGAAGTTCCCGGTCTACTTCTATACAGCCGAGGAACTGGCAGAGATAGAGGTGCCCCATCCCAGCAAAACCGTCATGAAGCACATGGGTACCCCCAGCGTCAGCGAAGCCGCCGCCTTACTGAGTGCAAACAACTCCCGGCTGCTGGTGCCCAAGAAGAAAGGAGAGAACTATACCGTGGCCGCCGCCCTTGACATAAGAACTGTGCGCCAGGGCCACATCGAAATAGTGGGTGCCGGCCCGGGCGACCCGGACCTGGTTTCCGTACGCGGACGCCAAATGCTGGAACGCGCCGACCTCATTCTGTATGCCGGCAGTCTCGTTCCCAGGGAGCTGACTCTCTGTGCCAAGGCCGGGGCTACCGTACTCAGCTCCGCTTCCATGGATTTGGAAGAACAATTTGAAGTGATGAAGAAGTTCTATGACAAGGGAAAATTCATCGTACGCCTGCATACGGGTGACCCTTGTATCTATGGTGCCATTCAGGAACAAATGAACTACTTTGACCAGCACGGCATGAGCTACCACATCACCCCCGGCATATCCTCCTTCCAGGCGGCGGCAGCTGCCTTGAAGTCGCAGTTCACCATTCCGGAAAAAGTGCAAAGCATCATCCTAACACGCGGCGAAGGACGTACGCCCATGCCCGAACGCGAAAAGCTACATCTCATGGCACGCTCACAAAGTACCATGTGCATCTTCCTCAGTGCAAGCATTGCGAAGCAGGTGCAGGAAGAACTGTTGCAGGAATATCCGGAAACTACCCCCGTAGCTGTCTGCTACCACTTGACATGGAAAGACGAACAAATATTCAGGGGGGAACTCAAAGACCTTGCCAGAATAGTGAAGGAAAATAACCTCACCTTGACAACCATGATTGTCGTAGGCGAAGCCATCGGCAACCGTGAAGGTCTGTCACGGCTCTATGCACACGAGTTCAAGCATCTGTACCGGAAATAAATCAACGATTAATCACCCATAAACATTCAAACATGATATTAATATTTGGCGGAACCACCGAAGGACGCATAGCCATCCAAACCCTTGAAGAAGCCGGAAAAACTTTCTACTATTCTACCAAAGGGGATGAGCAGGACGTACTTCTGCATAATGGCATCCGCCTGCAAGGCGCGATGGATGCAATAGAAATAGAAACATTCTGTGCACAGCATCACATAAAGCTGCTGATAGACGCCGCGCACCCCTTTGCCACACAGCTGCATGAGACTCTGGAACAAGTCTCCGTGGAATCGAATATCCCCGTCATCCGTTTCGAGCGTATCTTCCCGGAACGCGATGAAGAACACATCACCTGGTGCAGGGATTATGACGATGCCATCGAGAAGATACAGAAAGAAAAGATTTTCATCTTACTTGCACTGACCGGCGTACAGACCATAGGTAAGCTGAAGCCTTTGTGGCAGAATGCCTGCTGTTACTTCCGCATCCTTGACCGTGACAGCTCGCGCAAGCTCGCCCGGGAACAAGGTTTCTCCGAGAAGAACCTCTACTACTACACGCCCGGAGAAGACGAGCAAATCCTGATGAAACAGCTTCATCCCGAAGCCATCCTCCTCAAAGAAAGCGGGATATCCGGTGGATTCTGCGAGAAGGTGGAAGCTGCCCGGCAACTGGGTATACGCATCTTTGCCATCTGCCGCCCCAAGACATCCGGCAAGTTTATCTGTGTAAACGGCGAGCATGGCCTGCGCCGCATAATCGAGAAACATTTACCCGACTTCTTCCCCCTGCGCAGCGGACTGACCACCGGAACATGTGCCGCCGCTGCCGCCGTAGCCGCCACCTGGGATGTATTCAATATCTACTTCAAAAAGCGTCCTACGGAATTTCCGGTAGTTCTTCCCAACGGAGAAACCATCCAGGTTCCCGTAGAGCCTCAGCACCATATTCCCCACTCCGACCTTCTGGAAAACGGTGACGGCATGTTCGAGACAAGCGCTACCGTCATCAAGGATGCCGGCGACGACCCGGACATCACCAACGGGATGAAAGTTGTGGCCAATATAGCCATACCTTTCCGCATAGACGACCCGCTGCCGGAAGACACTCCCCAGGACGACTACAACATCATCGTCTGCGGCGGCGAAGGCGTAGGTGTCGTCACCATGCCCGGTCTGGGACTTGAGCTCGGTAGCTCTGCCATCAACGACACCCCGCGCGAAATGATAAAGAAGAACGTCAAGCTATGGCTTGAACGCCTCCATATTGCCAAACAGCCCAATCCTATTCTCATTACCATCTCCATCCCCGGTGGAGAAGAAATAGCCAAACGCACCTTCAATCCCCGCCTCGGTATCGAAGGAGGCATTTCCATTATCGGGACCTCCGGCATCGTGAAGCCATTCTCCTCGGAAGCCTTCGTCAATTCCATCCGGAAGTCCATGGAAGTGGCAAAGGCGACCCGGAACCCTCGTATCGTCATCAGCTCCGGTGCAAAGAGCGAACGTTTCATCAAGGCGTATTATCCCGACCTCCCCACCCAGGCTTTCGTGCATTACGGCAACTTTATCGGCGAAACCTTGAAAATAGCAGCCGAAGAGCAAGTACCGCACGTCACCCTCGGCGTGATGATGGGAAAGGCCGTGAAACTGGCCGAAGGCAATCTGGATACCCACAGCAAGAAAGTGACCATGAATAAGGAATTCATTCAAGACCTGGCACGCCAGACGGGATGCAGCGAAGAAACACTTGCCGCCATCGGACAGATGAACCTGGCGCGCGAACTCTGGGACATCATTCCCGAAGAGCTGCTGGAAAAGTTTGGCAAGGCACTGATTGAGCTCTGTCACCGGCACTGTGCCCCCTTACTGCCCAATGGCGAACTAACAGTATTACTCATAACCGAAAACGGAAAAATTTACTCATGAAGAAGAAGATAATCATTACCGTCTGTATGGCAATGACCGTACTGACCGGTCTGGCACAAAGCCCGCTGTCCTTTCATGCAAAAGCTGGAATCGGTACCTCCCATTTTCATGGAAAACACTCCAGTAGTGACACCCAAATAGCTTACAAAGCTGGTGTCGGTGCAGAATATGTCCTCAACAAGACCTGGGTGCTGCAATCCGCATTGGAGTTTGTGTCCATCGGCGGTAAAGACGAGATAAGCCACATCGGCAAGGCCAAAATGCATGAACTGTATCTGCAAATCCCCCTCATGATAGCGGCCCGCCTCCATCTGGGCAGGGATTATCATGCCTCGCTGAGCGTCGGCCCTTATGCGGCCATAGGCGTGGCAGGCAAGACCTCCGGCGAGACCTACGATTATAGCAGCAGCAGTATGCAGGGAGGATACCAGTTCAAGATAGACACTTTCGGCAGTATGGTAGACGGGAAAATGGGTAACAACCGTTTCGATGCAGGTATTGCCCTGGGACTTACTTTTGAATACAGAAGATTCATCATCGGTGCAGAGACACAAGTGGGACTGGTAAAAGTCAATGAGCAGATAAACCAGATGATAGGTCATTCGGAAGAAGGAGGATATTTTCCCAAGAACTTCGCCGCATTCTTTACGCTGGGGTACCGGTTCTGGTAAGGGAACATTTTGCCATACAGAGTTGTTTAGTATACAAACAGATACTCAACAATATAAACTGAATAATATGGCAAAAAGAATTCCTATCCTGCTGGCAGCAATGACAGCCCTCACCTTCGCCCCTCAAACAGCAGAGGCATGTACCGGTATCACCCTGACGGCCAAAGACAATGCGCACGTCGTAGCCCGCACCATCGAATGGGGAGGCAGTGAGCTGAACAGCCAGTACGTCATCGTACCGCGCGGTTATTCGCAACAATCACTGACACCCGGAGGCAGTCTGTCCGGCATGGAGTTCACCTCACGCTATGGCTACGTAGGCCTGGCAGTGGAGCAAAAGGAGTTCGTGGCCGAAGGTCTGAATGAAGCCGGGCTCTCCGCCGGGCTGTTCTACTTTCCCGGATATGGCAAATATGAGGAGTACGACCCCACACGAAAAGCGTCGAGCATAGCCGATTTACAATTGGTATCATGGCTGTTGGGAAGCTTTTCTACTGTGGACGAGGTAAAGGAGGCTATTGAAAATGTGACGGTCATAGCCATTGACCCACGCGCCTCCACCGTACATTGGCGGATTGCAGACAAGACCGGCCGCCAACTGGTATTGGAGTTCATCGACGGACAGCCCCGTTTCTATGAAAACAAACTGGGAGTATTGACAAACTCCCCCGGCTTTGACTGGCAGATGACCAACTTAAACAATTATGTGAACCTCTACCCGGGCAGTGCCGAAAGCAAATCGCTAGGCAATGTGACTATAGCCCCTTTCGGTTCGGGAAGCGGCTTTTTGGGAATTCCGGGAGATGTGACTCCCCCTTCCCGCTTTATCCGTGCCGCTTTCTACCAGACTTCTACACCACCACAGAATACCGCACAGGAAACCGTTCTCCAATGTTTTCAGATACTGAATAACTTTGATATACCCGTAGGCATCGAGTTTCCCCTCGGCCAGGTTCCTGCCAATATTCCAAGTGCCACCCAATGGACATCGGCCACAGATATGACAAACGGTATCATCTACTATCGCACCATGTACAACAGTACAATCAGAAGCATTGATTTGAGACAGATAGACTTCGGGCGCATCGAGTACCATGCAGCTCCCCTCGATAAAGTGAAGCGGCAACCGATAGCTCCCGTGAAAATTGAATAGGGACGCAGAAACTTCAAGATTGCCGCTGTTGCAGTTGTTCCGCCTCCTTCCTCTTCATCTCCGCCAGCACCCCGCAGGTCAATGGAATGGCGAGGAAGAAGGTCAGCATGTCCGACGCCGCCTGGCACATCTCCACCCCTTTCAGTCCTAAGAAATAAGGAAGAATGAAGATGAGGGGGATGAAGAACAGCCCTTGACGGGCAGAGGAAAGTATCGTAGCGCGTACGGGCTTGCGGATAGTCTGCAGCATCATGTTGCTGACCACAATCCATGCACCCAACGGATAGGTGATGAACTGCCAGCGCAATGCTGCCGCACCGGTAGCTACAACAGCAGGGTCTCCCTTGCGGAAGATGGAGACAATCTCCTCGGCATATCCCATACCTGCCACCACACAAACCAGCAAAAAGAAAAAGCCTACCTTCACACAGAACCAGAATCCTTGGCGCACTCTGGCATACAGCCCGGCACCATAATTGAATCCGCATACCGGTTGGAAGCCTTGCCCGAAACCAATTAGGAAAGCATTGATAAACATAGAGATACGCGTCACAATGGACATCCCTGCAATAGCTGCGTCACCATATGCACCGGCCGCCACGTTCAGCAAAATGGTTGCCACGCTTGCCAGTCCCTGCCGGGTGAGTGACGGAGTTCCACCCCCAATAATTTCCTTGATGAAAGCCAGTGTAGGCGTAAAGTTTCTGTAACGTATACGTATATTTCTTCCTCTGCGCCCCATATATAGCAAAAGGATGAAACTACATATCTGGCTGACTACTGTGGCAAGTGCGGCACCGGATATGCCCATATCGCATACAAAAATCAGGATAGGGTCGAGCACCACGTTGATGACCGCCCCACTCACAATCCCCACCATGGCATACGCCGCATTACCTTGAAAACGTATTTGGTTATTCAGCACCAATGAGGCGGTCATAAAAGGAGTACCCAGCAGAATGATTCCCAAATAGCGCTCCGTATACGGAAGAATAGTAGGCGTCGACCCCAAAGCAAGGGAAAGCGGTGTAAGGAACAGCAATCCCAGCACAGCCAGAGCCGCTCCGATAAACAAGGCAAAAAAGAAGCCGGTGGATGCCATCTTCTCGGCACTCTCCGTTTCCTGCGCCCCCAACTTACGGGAGATGTAGTTCCCCGAACCATGACCGAAGAAGAATCCCACAGCCTGGATAATGGACATCACAGAAAACACGATACCTACGGCAGCCGTAGACTGGGTATTTATTTTACCCACAAAATAGGTATCTGCCATGTTGTAGAAGGACGTCACCAGCATGCTGATGATGGTCGGCACAGCCAATGACGTAATCAGCCGGGGGACCGGAGTCGTCGTTAAGTGGACATAATTATCCTTTGCAGAATGGTGCATCATAGGGAATGGAATGACAAGACTATTTGCAGCAATTTCTCAATGGAGTACACTGTTACCGGCTCCTTGCCCGGTCGATGGAATACGAAGCTGCCGTCTCCCTTCAAATCTCCGGTTTCGATATAAATCTCCGATTCAACATTCCGGTTTGCCAGAATCCCGTTTCTCTGGAGTGCCTTGCGCACCATGGCATACTTCTGCCCGTGGCCCGCCAAGCGTATCTGGGAGGTATATTCATTGGCTACCCTGAACAGTCCCGTTTCCAAATCAAAGGCAATACCCTTACGGGCAAAGAAGTTGCTCAGGCTGCCGTTCAACGAAAGGTCCTCGGGCGTACCGATAGTTACGCCGTTCACCTTGTCCATCAGCCATATTTTGTCCGCTATCTGCAGGGCCAGTTCCAGGTCGTGAGTAGAAAGGAAAATCGTCTTGTCCGTTTGCCGGCTGAGCTGGTGAAGCAGTTGCATCATCTCTACTTTACTGGGAAAATCAAGGAAAGCTGTCGGTTCATCCAGATAGATGACGGGAGTTTCCTGGGCGAGCGCCTTGGCTATCATCACCTTCTGCCGTTCACCGTCACTCAGCGTATGCACCATGCGGTGTGCCAGATGGGGAATGCCTACCAGGGCGATGGATTTGTCCACCACAATCTTGTCCTCTTTCGAAAGGGTTCCCCAGAAACCGGTGTAGGGGCTACGCCCCAGACCTATCAGTTCTACGACGGACATATTGCGTATATCGCACTTCTCCGTCAGCACCACACTAATGACGCGCGAAAGCTGCTTGTCGGTATAGTCCCCAATCTCTTTTCCTTCAATAAATATGTTTCCGCCAAGTTTCGGCTGGAAGGCGGACAACGTACGGAGCAGCGTGGACTTCCCCACTCCATTAGCTCCCAACAAGCAAGTCAGCTCACCACTGTTGATTCCGGCGCAAATGTCGTCTGCCACCACTTTCACATCCCCCTTACCGGGGTAACCGATGGAAAGATTCTCTATATGTATGGTTTCCTTATTCATTCAATTCTCCTTTCCGTTTTCTAAAAAGTACAGAAGCCACTACCGGCGCACCTACCAGTGCCGTCACCGAGTTGACCGGCAAAGCTCCCTCGAAGCCGGGCATACGGGCTATCAGATTGCAGACCAATGCCAGGGAAGCGCCTACCAGCAATGTGGCAGGCATCAGTACCCGATGGTCCGAAGAGTGGAAGATGGCACGGCACAGATGGGGAACCGCCAATCCGATAAACATAATCGGACCGCAATAGGCCGTTACAATAGCCACCAGCACGCCGGAGCATGAGATAACCAGCAGGCGTGCCCGCTTGATGTTCAGTCCCAGATTGCGTGCATAGCCATCGCCCAGCAGCAACAGATTCATCGTCTTTATCAGCAGGAAGGACAACGGAAGCAGCACAGCCATGATGCAGACAAACAGCACCATCTGGTCGCCCGAAACACGGGCAAAGCTACCCAATCCCCAAATGACATATGCACGTATATCTTCCTCCACACTGAAATATTTCAATACGCCGATGACGGCACTTGCCACATAGCCTATCATCACACCGATTATCAGCAGCGTCACGTTGCCCTTCACCTTCTGGGAGACATAGACAATGAGCGCCATCACAGCCAGCGCACCGATAATGGCAACCGACAAGGCAACCTCGCCCATATACCCCAAACGGCTCAATGCCACACCGCCCATCGCCCCGGACAGTAATACCACACAAGCCACACCCAGGCTGGCACCTGAACTGATGCCCAATACCGAAGGCCCTGCCAGCGGATTGCGGAACACCGTCTGCATCTGCAGACCGCTGACTGACAGCCCTGCTCCCGCCACCAATGCCGTCAACGCTTGGGGCACGCGGGACTTCCAGATAATATTCTGCCAAATAACGGATTCATCCGTATTTCCCCACAATATGTTCCACACGGAGCGCAGAGGAATGTGAACCGACCCCAAAAGCAGGTTCAGCAGGAAAAAAAGAAAGATAGATGCCAGTGTCAGCAACATCAACGGAAGTACGGGTCTTTTTATCATTTCAGCAGTTCGTAGTAAGTCGGTTTATAGTCAGGCAACAAATCGGGATGGAAAGCATGTATCAAGTCTTCCAATACAATTTCGGGCTGCATGGGCATACTTTCGTAGAAGGGTTTCTCACGCATGTTGCAGTATACCACTCCCTTCTCACGAAACGCACGGAAGTCGGCATAACGCGGGTCGAGGGACTTCAAGGCATCATACGTGAATGTCCCGTCATAGCTGTTGACAATGCGCCAATAGTCGGCACTCTCCGCCTGGCTATATACGGTTTCAAAATCCAGCGTGACACCTCCCGAACGGGGATCGTCTTTCAAGAAATAATCCGCACCGGCATCACGGAACAGTTCGGCAAGAAAGCTCTTTCCTCCCACTGCATACCAGTTGCCACCCCGTATCTCGCCGCTGAATACCATCGGACGCTTCTTCACGTTGGCAGCCAGCTCCTTCAATTCGTTATAGCGCTTCTCTATCGCAGCAAACTTTTCATTCGCCTCCACTTCCTGGCCTATAAACATGCCGATGAATTTTATCCATTCAGCCTGCCCCAACGGGGTCATCTCCTTATATCCCAAATGGGGAACCAGTGGAATACCGATTTCCCGCATGGCATCATATCCGCCCCGCTTGAAAGGAGAGATAAAGATAACATCCGGATTCATGCTCATTATCACTTCATTATCAAAGTTCCCTTCGATACCAATCTTCACGGTCTCGCCGGACTTCAAACGTTCGTTCATCTCCTTGTTGAAGAGATGGCGCGTACTGGTGATGCCCACCACATAATCGCAGGCATCCAGACGGATGAAGTTGGAAAGTTGCAGGGATGTCATACACATAACGTGCTCTACCGGCGTTTCAATCACCGTATAGTCGCTCGGTATACCGACAGGCTTTATGCCTTTCGGTACCAGCGCATAGTGGAAAGTGCTGCTGCTTTCTTTTTGAGGGTCGTGTATATCCACCAGACGGACATGGTGCGGAAGATATTTCACCGTATAGCCTTTGGCATAGCACGGTACAATGGTGGCTGCCGTGTCTGTCGTAACCGGAGAATAGCCCGTTTCGGAAGAAGATTCGGTAGTAGTCTGTCTTGATTTTAAGCCGCAAGAGGTTACGCATAAAATGCACAGCAGTGCAATGCCTATGGCAGATATCCGGGTCATGACTATTGGGGTTTATAGAATTCGGGCACAATATTCGTCATTTTTGGGGAAATACGCAAATGCTCTTCCCGCAAATTGGTGGATATTGTGCCTAAATAATCTTTAAAAGCCCATCAAGTCATTCAGCGCTTCGCTCATGCTGGGATGTGTAAAGACAAAATCACGGAGGAAGGTATATTCCTGCCCGGTCTTCATGGCCATTGCCACCAGGTTGATGACCTCGCTCGATTCCGGACCAAACAGCGTACATCCCACTATCTTGTCCGTATCGGCGTCCACCACCACCTTGAACAATCCGTTCGTATCGCCCAAAGTCCTGGCACGCGGAACAGCGGCTACCGGCAGTTTGTTGACCTTTATATTCAATCCTTTCTTGCGTGCTTCCGCTTCGCTCAGCCCGATGCGTGAAAGCGGCGGGTCGATGAATACCGAATAGCTCACCGGGTCACGGTCGGACACCTTGCGTTCTCCTGCCCCGAAAAGGTCTTCGCGCAGAATGCGGTAATCATCCAAAGAAATGTAGGTAAACTGCAAACCGCCCTTTACATCACCGATAGCATGTATCTTGGGGTTGGTAGTCTGCAAATAGTCGTCCACCACAATAGCACCGCGCTCATTCACCTCTACACCTGCCGCCGCCAGATTCAAGCCAGCCGTATTCGGACGCCGGCCGGTAGCCAGCAGGATGGCATCTGCGTGTAACTGATGTTCCTCTCCCGTGACCGCATCCCGGTAAATGACGTCAGAGTCTTTCACGGACTGCACGCGTGCATTCAGCTTGAAAACGATTCCTTTCTGTTCCAATACCTCCCGGACACTGTCCGCAATGTCCCGGTCCTCCCGGGATATCAGTGCGGGAGAGCCCTCGAGCACCGTGACTTGCGAACCGAATGAAACATACATGGAAGCAAATTCTAGTCCGATGTATCCCCCACCTACAATGACGAGCTGTACCGGCAGCTCAGTCAGTTCCATAATGGAGGTGCTGGTATATACCCGTGGGTTACCTTGTATCCCCTCTATCGGTGGAATGACGGTTTCGGCACCCGTATTGATGAATATCCGGGGAGCTTGCAATTGTAATGTCCCTTCCACCATCCCAACTTCCACCACATCCGGACCTGCAAAGGAGCCGATACCCGTATAGACCGTTATATGAGGATTGTCGGCCAGATTGTGATAATTCTTCTGACGCAGGAAAGAGACGACCTCTTCCTTCCTTGCAATGGACTGACGATAGTATGCCTTCTTGACCTCCCAAGAAGCGTCTTTGTCCGCATGCTTTGCCGCATGCACCAATGTTTTTGTGGGAATGCAACCGATATTGATACATGTCCCTCCGTACATCTTTTCCGAACGCTCCACTACGGCAACGTCCAGCTTCCGTTTTGCCAACTCGGCAGCCAGCGTCTTTCCACCTTTGCCGAATCCGATGATAATGGCATCATACTGTTTCATACGTCTATTTCCTTAATTGGTTCAATACTCTTTTTGCACTGTCAGACAGTACGACAATGGCACCGGCAAGAATGGCCGTATCCTTGATGACCAAGCGCCCTGCCCCCGTCAGCAACGGAAAGCCGTGCTCCTCGCTTCCCAAGTCGGGCACCCACACCTCAGGGGTTGTCACCAGGAAAGAGAGGGTACCCATCGTCATGACAATGACAAGTGCGGCTCCCGCCAGTCCGATTTTCGGAGAGAATATCCCCAGAAATGTCAGGATGCCGATGGCCATAATCAGAATGCCCAGACCGTGAGAGAAACCATACGTATTGTTCTCCACGTGCCACTGATGTTTCGCCTCATTGAACTCGCCCTCTTTCAGCTTATACTCCTTGTACTCCGGGGCACTCTTTGTATAAAAGAAGCTCATGAACGGGCTGTTCGCCACAAAAGGGACAATCCCTTCAGCCTCATAATTCCAGAATTTCAACCCACCAATCCATACGAAAATAACCAGGATGGCTACACGAATCAAATTAACACCCAACTTTTGAGTGGAAGCGGCCAGCGTCAACGCAGCCATAAACAAGTTTTGCAATTTCGTTTTCATCTTTGTTCTACTTTTTAAATGGTTTCAGTAATATGACTTGATTTTTGTTTTTGCAAAGTTCCTTGTTTTCCACCACGTACGAAATGGCAATTATTCCGCAACAGTTGGCAATTCTTCCCGTTTCACTCTTTTCCGGTAGTCCGAGACACTCTCGCCGGTCATTTTCTTGAAAAAACGGCTGAACGCGGGCAAGTCTTCAAAGCCCAGAATGGAGCTGATTTCTTTGGCGCTCTTGCGGGTATACAACAGCAGTCTCATGGCTTCCGCCTCAATGCGCTCATGAATCACCCGCAACGGGGAAGGCAACCCGCAGGCCGAGAACAGATTGGAAAGTGTCTTGGGAGAACGGCAAAGAATATCGGCATAATCCTGCACCTGCTTCTTCTCCTTGAAGTGCCGGTCCACCAGCACATAATACTGCCGGATGATGTCAAACGTCTTTTCCTTCTCCTGCCCCACCCCGAAAAGCTGGCGCGCAATGCGTGTGCAGGTAATGATGAAACGTTTCAAGACAATGCGCAGCATCTCCTCCTGCAGATTGTCATGAATGACCGACTCCTGCCGGAAAATGCGGACTATGTCATGCAGGTTGGAAGACTGCCCGGCAGAAAGCGCCAGTCTCATCACCCTGGAAGAGCCATAAAAAAGGAGTCCGTTGCAAGAGACCTCGTTGTCATGTCCATAGATGCAATAAAAATTGCTGTTGAATACAAACGTCAGGTATTCACCGTCCACCTCTTTTACCTCCAGGTGATGCAACGGGGTCAAGGTCACGATTTCATCCTTTTCCAGGCGCATGGGGATATGGTCTATTTCCAGAGTCAGCGTACCGCTCTGTACCCAAATGAATTTATACAGAGTCTTGTCACGTTGCAGCGACGCACGCTCATGGTAGCTGGAAGTCATGGCTATGTTGCCATTCAAGCGGGTGTTCAGTTGATAATCCATAAAAAACAGATTGTTTTAGTAAATAACAAAGATAGCGAATATCTTGTTTGCTACTGATTATTTCCCCACTTTTGTAGCCGTTTTGCTGTTCTTTAATTTTTAACCTTTAATGTCTTCATGCAAATGTTCCCCGTCATATTTGTATCTCTCGGTCCCGGCGAACCGGAACTGATTACCGTAAAAGGCTTGAAAGCCCTGCAGACAGCCGACTGTATATTCTGTCCCGAGACACTGGCCAAAGATGGAAACAGAGTTTCACGCGCAGCCGACATCCTATTGCAACTCGACATTCCGGAAAACACGGTGTACCGCTTTCCACTCCCCATGAGCAAACAGCGCGAAAAAGCCCTGAGCGCCTACGACGAGGTCTATATGGAGAGCTCCACCCTCCGGCAACAAGGAAAGAAGGTCTGTATCGTTGCCGAAGGAGATGCCGGATTCTACTCTTCCATACATTATGTATATGACAAACTGCAGGCAGACGGCATCCCCGTGAAGCACATCCCCGGTATCCCCGCCTTCATTGCCGCCGGCGCACTGGGCGGGCTCCATGTGGCCAGCCAGGAAGAGCGGCTGACGGTGATACCCGGCATTACTACGACAGAAGAGATAGAGAAACTGACAAGCGAAAACAGTGCGGTTGTCATCATGAAGCTGTCCAGATGCACCGATGAGATTCACCGCTGCATCCGCCTGCATCCCGAATACCGGTATCACTATTTTGAGAATGTAGGCACTCCGGAAGAGAAGTATATCAATGACAGCAAGCGGATAGCGACCATCCGCTTCCCCTATTTTTCCCTGCTTATCATTCGTACAGAGACCTTTTGAGCCCGATTTAATACAATTTCGCACGCCATAGGCATTATTTTAATGAAAATGGGTTACCTTTGCGCCGTTGAAATATAAAAAAGATAAGAACATGAAGAAAGTCGTTTTTTATATGATGCTGCTGGTTATGAGCATCGGTTATGCCTATGCACAAGGAAAGGCAGACATCAAATTCGAACAGACCACCCACAACTTCGGCACATTCTCCGAAAACAGTCCTGTGGTCAGCTACACCTTTAAGTTTACGAACGTAGGCGATGCTCCGCTTGTCATCCATCAGGCTGTAGCTTCCTGCGGATGTACCGTTCCCGAATATTCACAAGAACCGATAGCACCGGGAAAGACTGGAACAGTGAAAGTAACTTATAATGGAACCGGAAGATACCCCGGACACTTCAAGAAATCCATTACCCTGCGCACCAATGCCAAAACGGAAATCATGCGATTATTTATCGAAGGGGACATGACCGCTAAAGATGCCAAATAAGCATTTTACCATACAGAATTAAGGAGATTTTTTTAAATCTCCTTTTTTTTTGCTTTCTTTGAAGTCTATTAAAGAAAAACATAAAACTACAAAACCTATGAAACAAGAAGAAGAACCTATTACCGGACTACCGGAAAATGCGTTCCGTGAATTGAAACCGGGAGAAGTGTACAACCCTCTGATGAGCCCGGATAAGAAGTATTCAGAAGTAAATGCCTGGTCGGTGACATGGGGTATTCTGATGGCCATCCTCTTTTCGGCCGCAGCCGCCTATCTGGGGCTGAAGGTGGGGCAAGTATTCGAAGCCGCCATCCCCATCGCCATCATTGCCGTCGGCGTATCGGGTGCCGCCAAACGCAAAAACGCATTGGGCGAAAACGTCATTATCCAGTCTATCGGTGCCAGCTCGGGCGTCATCGTGGCAGGTGCCATCTTCACCCTTCCGGCACTCTATATTCTCCAAGAAACCTATCCGAAAGAAATCACCGTCACCTTTGCACAAGTCTTTATCAGTTCCCTGCTGGGAGGTGTGCTGGGTATTCTTTTCCTTATCCCCTTCCGCAAATATTTCGTGAGCGACATGCACGGCAAGTATCCCTTCCCCGAGGCGACAGCCACCACACAAGTGCTCGTCTCCGGTGAAAAGGGCGGCAGCCAGGCAAAACCATTACTCATGGCAGGTATTATCGGAGGTCTATACGACTTCATCGTGGCAACCTTCGGCTGGTGGAACGAGAATTTCACTACCCGCGTATGCGGCTTCGGCGAAATGCTGGCCGAGAAAGCCAAGCTGGTATTCAAGGTTAATACGGGTGCTGCCGTGCTCGGTCTGGGTTATATTGTGGGACTGAAATACGCGTCCATCATCTGTGCCGGTTCGCTGGCCGTATGGTGGATTATCATCCCCGGCATGTCCATGATTTGGGGAGACTCCGTACTGAACCAATGGAACCCCGAAATCACGGCAACCGTAGGCGCCATGGCTCCGGAAGAAATCTTCAAATACTACGCCAAGAGCATCGGTATCGGTGGTATAGCCATGGCAGGCATCATCGGCATTATCAAGTCCTGGGGCATCATCAAGAGCGCTGTAGGACTGGCTGCCAAGGAAATGGGAGGTAAGTCCAACGTGGAAGCCAGTGTGAAACGCACACAGCGGGACATCTCTATGAAGATTATCGCCATCGGTTCCATCATCACGCTGCTGCTGGTTGTTCTCTTCTTCTACTTCGATGTGATGCAGGGCAACTTGACACATACCATTGTAGCTATCCTGCTTGTTGCAGGTATCGCTTTCCTGTTCACCACCGTGGCAGCCAATGCCATTGCGATTGTGGGCACAAACCCCGTATCCGGAATGACGCTGATGACATTAATCCTGGCATCCGTAGTCATGGTAGCCGTAGGGCTGAAAGGTCCCGGAGGAATGGTTGCGGCACTGGTGATGGGTGGTGTTGTATGTACGGCACTGTCCATGGCGGGAGGCTTCATCACAGACTTGAAAATCGGTTACTGGCTGGGTAGCACGCCTGCCAAGCAGGAGACCTGGAAGTTCCTCGGAACCATCGTTTCTGCCGCTACCGTAGGTGGTGTAATGATTATCCTAAACAAGACATACGGTTTCACCAGCGGACAGCTGGCCGCTCCGCAAGCCAATGCCATGGCCGTTGATGAACGGTGTGGGTGCGCCCTGGCCGCTCTACGGTATCGGTGCAGTGCTGGCCGTCATCCTCAATTTCTGCAAGATTCCCGCACTGGCATTTGCATTGGGTATGTTCATCCCATTGGAACTGAATGTTCCGTTGGTAGTGGGCGGTGCCATCAACTGGTACGTGACCAGCCGCAGCAAGGATGCCGCTCTCAATGCCGAACGCGGGGAGAAAGGTACCCTGCTTGCCTCCGGTTTCATTGCCGGCGGTGCATTGATGGGCGTGGCAAGTGCTGCCATGCGTTTCGGAGGAATCAACCTCGTAAACGATGCATGGTTGCAGAACACCTGGTCCGAAGTGCTGGCGCTGGGTGCTTATGCCATTCTGATATTCTACCTCATCAAAGCTTCCATGAAAACCAAATAACTTTTAAATACCAAGAACATGAAAAAGATTCTACTTTTATCTTTTCTATTTGCAGCGACCATGTTATCTGCACAAAAGCCCGTTGAGCTGCCCCTATGGCCCAACGGTGCCCCCAATAACAACGAACTGACCAATTCCGGACAGAACCATAACAACGAATGGGTGTCCGATGTCACCACCCCTACCCTTACGGTGTACCCTGCCTCCCACCCCAACGGCATGGCCATCATCATGTGTCCGGGAGGCGGCTACGGGGGGCTGGCCATGAAGCACGAGGGACACGACATGGCTCCCTGGTTCAACACACAAGGCATCACCTATGCAGTACTGAAATACCGTATGCCCAACGGGCACCATGAAGTGCCCCTTTCCGATGCCGAACAAGCCATCCGCATGGTACGCGAACATGCCGCCGAATGGGGTGTCAATCCTCAGCGTGTAGGCATCATGGGCGCTTCTGCCGGCGGCCATCTGGCAGCTTCGCTTGCCACACTATACAGCAGTGACAAGACCCGTCCCGACTTCCAGATCTTGTTCTATCCGGTGATTTCCATGCAGAAAGGCGTTACCCATGGAGGTTCCCGTAAGAACCTTATCGGAGAAAATCCATCTCAGGAACTGGAACAAAAATACTCCCTCGAAAGGCAAGTGTCCCCACGCACTCCGCAAGCTTTCATCATGCTTTCTTCGGACGATGACGCGGTGCCGCCCATCAACGGCATCGGTTACTTCCTTGCCCTGCGCGACCATAAAGTACCTGCCAGCCTGCATGCCTACCCCACCGGCGGACATGGCTGGGGATTCCGGGACAACTTCACCTACAAGCGTCAATGGACGGAAGAACTGGAGAAGTGGTTGCGTGAAGGGCTCGTATTCCCGGTCTCTGAACCTACCACAAAGAAATAAAAGCAATTATGAATAAAAAGTATTTTTTACTCACTTGCCTCGCAGCGTTTCCCTTTGCCCTGACTGCTCAGGAGAACAATCGCTACGAAGAGATTACCAACCCCAAGCTGACAAGCATCAACCGGGAGCCTGCCCGCAGCACGTTCACCTCCTACGTCACGGAGGCTGATGCCGTCATCAATGACCGCAAGAACGGAACCTTCCGCTTATCCCTTAATGGGAAATGGAAATTCCATTACGTGGAAGCCTTCGCCGACCGCCCCACGGACTTCATGATGGACCGTGTGGACGCCAGCCGTTGGCCGGACATCAATGTACCCGGAAACTGGGAGTTGCAGGGATTCGGCACGCCCATCTATGTGAACCAGCCTTATGAATTCTGTTCTTCGGGCTATCCTCCTTATTGGGACAAGCCCAATCCTCCATACGTTCCCCAAGAATGGAATCCCACCGGCACCTACCGCCGCGAGTTCACTCTTCCGGGAGACTGGGACGATAAGGAAATTTTCCTGAGTACCGACGGCGTACGCGGGGCAGCCTTCTACTACCTCAACGGCAAGTTTGTAGGCATGAGTAAAGATGCAAAGACTCCGGCGCGTTTCAACGTCAGCGCCATTGCCAAGAAAGGGAAGAATGTCATTGCCATTCAGATACACCGCTTTTCCGATGCCAACTATCTGGAATGCCAGGACTTCTGGCGCATCAGTGGTATCGAACGGGACATTTCTTATATGCCCAGCCTCAAATCCATCTCACGGACTTCAAGGTGGAGTCTCCTTTGGATGAGAACTACCGGAACGGTATCCTCAAGGTAAAGGTGCAGTTTACCAATGAAAGCGGACAAAATTCCCCATTTGTCGTTGGTTACCGCCTGCTGGACAAGAACGACCAGCAGATAGCCCAGTCCTCTACTCAGGTCAGCGGTGACCAGACAGAGGTGGAGTTCACCAAGAAAACCATCCAGGAACCTTTGCAATGGACAGCCGAAACGCCCAACCTCTATACCCTTGTCATCAGCCTAAAGCGCCCGAATGGAGATGTGATTGAAGCGACAAGCTGCAAAGTAGGATTCCGCACAGTGGAAATCAAGGACAAACAACTGTTGGTAAACGGACAACCTATCCTCGTGAAAGGCGTGAACTATCACGAACACAACGAGAATACCGGTCACTATGTCTCCGAAGAACTGATGAAGAAAGATTTCGAGCTTTGGAAGAGATACAATGTCAATACCGTCCGCACCTGTCACTATCCCCAGCAGGAACGTTTCTACGAACTCTGTGACGAATATGGTATCTACGTCATCGACGAAGCCAATATAGAAAGCCACGGCATGGGTTACGACCTGCGTGTAGGCGGCACGCTGGGAAACAATCCGCTCTTCATGAATGCCCACCTCGACCGTACCATGAATATGTACGAACGGGACAAGAACCATCCGTCAGTCATCATCTGGTCGCTGGGCAACGAAGCCGGAAACGGATTGAATTTCTACGTTACCTACAACACCTTGAAGACGCTCGACAGTCGTCCCATCCAGTATGAACGCGCACTGTTGGAATGGAATACGGACATCTACTGCCCGATGTACGCTTCCCCTTCCTATCTGGAAAAGTATGCCCGGAACAAGGAGATGACGCGTCCCCTCATTCTTTGCGAGTATGCCCATGCCATGGGCAACAGCCTCGGCAACTTCCAGGACTACTGGGACATCATCGAGAAATATCCTATCCTCCAGGGCGGCTGTATCTGGGACTGGGTAGACCAGGGCTTTGCCGCCAAGACAGACGACGACCGTAAATACTGGACCTATGGCGGCGATTATGGCGAGAACGGCACGCCCTCCGACGGCAATTTCTGCATCAACGGCGTGGTATACCCCGACCGCAGTGTCAAGCCGCAGACAGAAGAGATGGGAAAAGTATACCAGAACATCAAGTTCCTTGATTTCGACAAGCAGACTTCCACCGTGAAAATCCGCAATGATTTCTCCTTCACCAATCTCGACAAGTACGACTTCTACTACATCATCCGCGACCACGGAAAGGAAGTCTACCGTGGCAAGATTGAAAATATCCATGCCGCACCGGGCAAGACGGTAACCACCGGCTTCCTGAACGGCATACCCAAAGAGAAACAGACAACGGGAGATGTGCGTATCGAGTTCTATGCAGCCATCAAGACGGCAGAGCCTTTCCTCCCGGCCGGCACGGTCATCGCACGCGAACAGACCTACGTCCATACTTTCTACAAGAAAGAGGCTACGGCACAGCAGCCCGCCACTTCTAAGGAAGAGGGAAATTTGGTGGCGTTCTCCGGTCCCGACTTCAAAGCCACCTTCGACAAGCAAAGCGGTCTGCTCACCTCCTATTTATACAAGAAGCACGAGTACATACTGAACGGTCAAGGTCCCCGCCCATTCTTCTGGCGTGCACCGACGGACAATGATTATGGAGCCAACCTCCCCGTCCGCCTCAAAGCCTGGAAAGAGGCAAGCTATCAAGAACCAAAAGCCGAAAGTTTCCAAGTGACTCCGGGCAGCAATGCCACGACAATAAAGGTGACCTACCGTTTTCCACAGACAGATGCCCGTTGGGACATCACCTATAAGATATATGCCAGCGGAGTCATCAAGGTAGACAACCGGTTCGTGGCCGAAGGAGACCAAGCTCCGATGATACCGCGTGTGGGCCTGCGGATGCAGTTGCCGGAAAGCTTTACAGACTTGACCTACTACGGTCGCGGTCCGAAAGAGAATTACCGAGACCGCCGTACCTCCCAGTTCATCGGAGAGTACGCCATCCCGGTCAAGGATATGTACGAGCCGTATGTCCGCCCACAGGAGAACAACCATCGCACGGACATCTATTGGTGCGCCCTTACCGATAAGACGCAACGTGGTTTGCTGCTCATCGCCGACCGCACCTTTGAGCTGAACGCCTCCAACTATCCCCTGGAAAGTATGGACAGCGGCGATACGATTGACAACGGCGCTCCGCGTACCGAAAAGACCCATCACCGCCACCTCACCGACCCTCTGCCGGAAAAGATGGTCGATTTGTTCATTGATTACCGCATGATGGGTGTCGGTGGAGACGACAGTTGGGGCGCAACCGCCCATGAACCCTATCTGATTCGTCCGGGCAAAGAGAACGCCATTGAATACGGTTTCTCCCTTGTTCCGTTCGATAAAAAGGAGGATTATAAATATTTAATCCGGCAATATTGAATTTAATCCCTCCGGATTAAGCTTTTATAAAAAGGATGTAGTAAATTTGCTGCATCCTTTTTACGTTCAAGAACAATAATAATCAAAAGAAAGAAAAATGAAAACAATGACTAAATTTATGTTCAGCGCCCTCTGCGCCGCAGCCATGGTAACTTCCGTTTCTGCCCAGGGAGGGAAAGATATGTTGAGCAATGGAATAAAGTATCTGGATGTGCCATACGTAGCCCATACGCTGGAGGCAGATGGTCCCGAGGAACTCGTCATCAACTGCGATGAGGTAGACTGCACCACGCTGGTGGAATATGTGCTGGCAGAGACACTCACCCCCAAATTGGCCGACGGAGACATCTCGGAAAGCGCTTTCGCCGATAACCTGCAAAAAATCCGTTACCGTGACGGTAAAATCGACGGGTACACTTCCCGCCTGCATTATATTGCCGACTGGATAAACAATGGCGTACGCAACGGCTTCCTTCAAGATGTAACGGGCGCCATGAGTCCCGACACCGAACGGTTGTCCATCTCCTACATGTCTTCCCACCCCCAACTCTACAAGCAGCTGGCAAATTCTCCGGAGAACATAGCCAAAATGAAGAAGATTGAACAATCCTTGTCCGGCAAGGAAATTCACTATCTTCCCAAAGCCAAACTTCCCGCCGATGGTCTCCCGTGGATTAAAGACGGCGATATCATAGCCATCACCACCAACACTCCGGGGCTGGACGTAGCCCACATGGGAATCGCTTTCTATGCAGATGGCAAACTCCTGCTGGTACACGCTTCCTCTACCGACAAGAAAGTGGTCGTCTCCAAAGTCCCCTTGTCCCAAATGCTGAAAGACAATAATAAGTGGACGGGAATACGGGTACTGAGGATGAAGAAATAAAATGAAATCCTATATATGGAAAAGGCGATGAAGATTTGATTCTCCATCGCCTTTTCCATATATAGGATTGTTCGTTCCTATTCCTCCACAACAATATATTCATCAATATTCCGTGTTTCTTTACTGAAGTTCACACCCACTTTCACTAATTTCCTGCCATCCAATGTATAAGGAATCAGATAACCTTTCTCATCTATTTGCTTCAGAGCTGCGTCGGCTGTACCGTCCAGTTTGAACTCAAAAACATAAATAGCGGTAGGGGTATGAACTACTGCGTCCGCACGGCCGCGGCTGCTGCGAACCTCGGACCGGATGAACTGTCCCAGCAAAGTAAACACTACATGAAAAATAACCTGATAATGACGTTCCGTATCATCACTCAACTCGTACGGAATACCGGAGAAGAATATCTTAAGACGCTCCATAAACGCCTCCACATCCCCACTCTTCAATTCACGCATGAATTTAGCGATGTGGAAACCAGTTTCATCATCAGTAACTTTAGTATAAAAAGGAACCAGAAAATTGAGGAAACCATAACAAACTTCATCATTCGGAAATTGAAGCGTATAAAGGCAAACCTCCTTATCATAAGCTTTTATAGTCAAGTAACCGCTCTGATAAATCATAGGCAGAGGATTATTAGCTTCTGCACGATATTCAGAGAAGGCAGAGGCAGTAACCTCTACGCCATTCAGCAAAAGGCGAAGATCATAGTCACTCTTTTTTAATAAATCCACCAAATAAGTAGGTGTACCCGTCTGAAACCAGAAGTTGCCGAACTTCAATTTCTGGAATACATTCAGAAGGCTGAAAGGGTTAAAAAGCCCCACCGAAGTATCTTCACAAAAATGATAGCCGTCATATTTCTTTGCCAAACGAAAAATCGTTTCCTCCAAAGTCAGTTCTTCATTCTCACTTAACCGTTGTATTTCCGGGCCAAATGTTTTTATAAGTTCATCTTGTGTAATGCCGCACAAAGCATTGTATGCTCTATCCATGCTGATATCATTCAGCTGATTCAAGTCACTGAACACACTTACTTGCGCAAACTTGGTCACTCCGGTCAGGAAAACAAAACGAAGATAACGGTCAGCGCTCTTCAAGACACCGTAGAACGCTTTCAATATTTTCCGATACTCATCCAGCAAGTTCTCATCCAAGACCGCTTGAAGCAATGGCTTGTCATACTCATCAATCAGCACAACAACCTGCTTTCCCGTCAGCGTGCATGCCCGCTCTATCACGTAAGCAAAACGCTCCTCCGGACTACGGTCTTCCTTCTCCTGACCATAGAGCAGCTCCCATTTCTCCAGATATTGATTAAGCATAGCCGTCAGGTCAGCAGCAGTTTCATATTTCCGGGCATTCAAGTCAAGATGTAGAACAGGATACTGTTCCCACTTCGTTTCCAACTGTTCGATGGCCAAGCCCTGAAACAAGTCTTTGCGTCCTTGAAAGTAAGCTTCGAAAGTGGAAATGAGCAGACTCTTGCCAAACCGACGGGGACGGCTTAGGAAATAAGGAGTAGAAGTAGATGCTATTTGATAAATCATAGCAGTTTTATCTACATAAAGAAAACCGCCTTCACGTAGTTTATCAAAAGTCTGTATGCCTATCGGCAGCTTACGTATCTGTTCCATGTTATTATTATAACCTGATTGGTGTATGACAAAGGTACGATTTATATTTCAAAAATAAGACGAAAGGCGATGGAGATTTTAGTCTCCATCGCCTTTCATTATTTTACTAATCATCATTTCAGCATTACTCACGTAGACTGGTGCAATCCGAAATACTTCTTCATAAAACAGATATAAAGAAAACAAAGCAAAAGAATTATACCTGCCAAATACCAATAACTGTAACCTAAACACATTATATATCCTACGATGATGATTGCCTGCACTGCCATGTAAATAGAAGAAACCATTATATGGGGAATCTTCAGCTCATTCGCCATAATCTGATACAGATGCTTGCGATGCGGTAGCCCGATATTCTCATGAAGCATCAGGCGGTGAATGATAGTCAATACACTGTCTACCCCATAAACGGACAAAAGAACTATCCAGCTGAAATCACCCGTTCCAATGATAAGTCTTCCTATCAAAAAAAGAAGGATGAAGGCAATGCTCACCGAACCCACATCACCGGCAAAGCATTTGGCACGCTTGCGGAAATTGAAGAAACAGAAAACTAGAACGGAACAGATAACGGTATAGATGAAATCCGCTTCCACAAAAGTAACCACCTCCTTATTGATATAGGCCAACGCAGCAAGAATAACCAGAGAATAACCTCCCGTTATCCCATTAATCCCATCCATAAAATTGTAGGCATTGATGATGCCCGTACAGACTATCAAGGCTATGACTATCCACCACCAGGACAAGGAGAACAGCCCCCACTGATAAAACATCATAGCCATAGCAGAGAAATGAAAAAGCAGTCTTGTCATCTGTCCGGTGGATTTTATATCGTCCACGAAGCTGATGAACGTCACCAGTGTCAAGGCAAGCAGGAAACAAAGATATTCAAAGCCACTCGTCAGGAAATAGGCCAACGCTCCGAAATAGAAAATAATCCCACCACCGCGTAAAGTCACTTTCGTATGGGAACTCCGCTCATTGGG
>ENA-OOWX01000238-OOWX01000238.1-human-gut-metagenome-genome-assembly--contig:-NODE-238-length-38202-cov-10.703830_pt1 | contig 38202 bp, 36 predicted proteins | sample MGYA00241583_ERZ501335 | MGnify/ENA primary metagenome ERZ501335 (study PRJEB25962, sample SAMEA2042731) | human gut metagenome | biome: human gut; feature: human-associated habitat; material: faeces...
GTTATATGAAACTTTAGGCAATTTTTCTTCCGAATCTGATTTTTCTTGTTTTTTTTCTTGCATAGTTGAGAGCATCTCTCCTCTGCCGGTAATTAACCATTCGACACTAATATCCGGGGCGTAAGCGAGAAATCTTGCAATGTTATCTTCGCTTATACCATTATTTTGCTGTAATATACCGCGGGTAACACCCGATTCCTTATAAAATTCATAGGGGGAAACCCCTTTTTGAGCCAGATAAAGCAAGATATTCTGCTTTATAGGCGATTTTTCTTGTCTTTTTTCTTGCATAGTCGAGAAATCTTGTTTATCTTTGCAGCGTGTTCAAGATTGAACGAGCGGCCAAAGATACGAAAAAAGGTCGAGAATAACGAATTTTTGCAATTAAAGAATATGAACGATACAGAAATAAAGGAGTGGCGGACGCAGAGCGTGAAGCACAAGGTGGCAATGGTTCTGATAATGGATGGTGTTAGTTTCAGCTACACAGAAGAGGACGGCATTGTATTTTCAGCACCTGAATGTTATGTGGCGAGATTGGTAAGACGGCTGATGTCCTGCTACGGATGTAGCGTTAGACCGAAGATAAACGAGGTAAAATGATTGCAGGATAACACGGAGGCCCTGGGGGCTGCACTGGATAGTCAGCAGGGCCGGCCTCGGATGACAGCGGGAAAGACCGTAGGGGTGGCACGGTTGCAGTGGCCGGAAAGTTGGAATAAGCGAAAGCGAAGAGCGTAGGACAGCCACGGGGTTCGACTCCCCACACTCCACAATGTATAACAAATTAAAATAAGTGAGAACATGAAAAGGTATATTCACATTCAGAAGGCAGACCGCGAGTTCATATTGAACTTGTTCAAGGTTACAGGTCGCACTGTTGACAATGCGTTGCGATTTGACGCAGAGCGTGGCAACACAGACCTCGCACGCAAAATTCGCAAGGTGGCAATGGAACATGGCGGTATCGTCATGGTGGTAAGTCCCGAAGCCGAGACACTATTTGATGCAGATGGCTATATGCGTCAGTATCTTCCCAACGGTGTGTTGTTGGAATTTGAGAAGGAGGCAGGCAACGGAGGTTGCAATGTGTACCTCAAAGGCGATATGGTTCGTAGGTATGACAACGTGCAGGTGCGTGACATCCCTGCCATTCAGAACTGGGCTGCAACATTGAGATAAGGAGGAGTAAGTATGGAGTACCACGATAACAGACTTTGCATCTCGATGCGGGAACTTGTGGATGGCGGTGTGATGACCGTATCAAACTACAAGCAGCTCTCCGCACGCGGTCGCATTGATGTAGTGCGTCGTGGTGGAGGCTCTTCCAAGAACTACGCACTTATTGCCGTATGCAGTCTGCCCGATGCTTATCAAGACAAACTCAAGGAGCTTTATCCAGATCCGTCGCTTGAGGTGCTGCTTGCCTGGCTTGATGCCAACTACGAGGTGGACCAGGCAGCTGTCGCATATTTCAACGACTGGCGCAACCAGTGCGGACACGACCACGCTACCGATGCTCATGTGAAGGAGTATGTGACCAACGCCAGCGTGCTGAATGCTTGTATCAAACTCTACAACAACGCCAAGGCGATACAGAAGACGATGGGCCAGAAGTATGACTGGAGCATGATGTCGCAAGCTGTGGAGGGCTACCGTATGAAGACCGGGCACACATTGCCGGCAAGTATGTTGCGCTTCCGCAAGAAGGTGAACGAGTACCAACGAGACGGCTACCAGTGTCTCATCAGCAGAAAGTTCGGTAATCAGACAAGCCGTAAAGTGGATTACCGTACCGAGCGTTTGATTCTGTCGATAGCCGTGTTACCCAACAAGCCGTTCAATACCAATGTTTGGGAATTGTACAACTCGTTTGTGTGCGGTGAGCTGGACGTGTATGACCCAGAGACCGGTGAGCTTTTCGACGCAAGCGAGTGGACCGACAAGAACGGTGACCCGAAGTCGCTGAGCGAAAGCACCATCACCAACTATCTTAACAAGCCCAAGAACCGACTGTTTATTGAACACTCGCTTGACTCTTACACCACATTCATGCACGAGCAGATGCCACACGTTCACCGCCATGCGCCTGAGTTCTCGTTCTCAAAGATTTCATTCGATGACCGCGACCTCCCACGCAAACTGAAGGATACCAAGGCAAGGCCGAAGGCATACTACGCCTACGATGTCACAAGCCAGTGCGTGGTGGGCTACGCCTACAACCGCAACAAGAACGTGGACTTGGTTGCTGACTGCTTCCGTTCGATGTTCCGACTGATAGAAAGCAAGGGCTGGGGTTGCCCGGCGCAGGTTGAGGTGGAGAACCACTTGATGAGTCAGTGGAAAGAGAGTTTCCTGAAGGCAGGAGTATTGTTCCCATTTGTGCGTTTCTGTGCCCCAATGAACTCCCAAGAGAAATACGCTGAGCCGATGAACGGTGCCAAGAAACGCAGGGTGGAGCATCGGAACCACCTTGGCATCGGACGCTTCTACGCCAAGGACAGGCACTACCGAACTGAAGCCAAGAAGGTGTTTGACGAGAAGAATGATACCTACGAGGACAAACAGTATTACACATGGGAAGAACTGATTGCAGACGACATTCGCGACATCAAGGAGTTCAACAATACCCTCCACCCGAACCAGAAGAAATACCCCGGCATGACACGCTGGCAAGTGCTTGAAGCCAATATGAACCCAACGCTTCAGCCGATGGACAAATCGGTGTGGGCACGCTTCATCGGTGAGCACACTGAGACCTCCATACGCAGGAACAGCTACTGCAGAGTGGCGTATAAGGACTGGTGGTTGAGCAAGACTGAAGTGATGGAACGTCTCGATCCGAACAACTACAAGGTTGATGCCTACTATCTGACCGATGAGGACGGCAACGCGACCGACGTTTATATCTTCCAGAACGACCGACTTATCGACAAGCTCGAGGACGTGGGTACGTTCAACACTGCCGATGCAGAGCAGACTGACAAGGACAAGGAGATATTCGTGAACCAGCAGAAGAAGATAGCTGCATTCAACGCCTACGTGAAGAAGAACGCTATTGCAACTGTTGGCATAACCAAGCCGGAACACTCAGAAGAGGTTGCACCACCGCCACCGCTTGAACTTCCACCAATGGAAAGCGAGCAGGAAATGGAAGTGACCTACCACATTTCTGACCCGTTGGCAGATTTATAGAATGATATTAGAATACAATTAAAATAACGTGAGACATGATAACGAATGAGAACAAGAAGCGGATATTGGAGGCTATAGCCACCAACCGCACGAACTATCCGAGCGATGCCAAGCACGCTGCTTCATTGGGCATCAGCACCTCGGTATATAGCGCCATCAAGAATGGTCAGACCGACAAGGCACTGAGCGAAGCCAACTGGATAACCATCGCCCGAAGACTGGGTGTGAACCTCAGAGGAGGCATTGAATGGAAACCAGCACGCACCGCCACCTTCGAGTATATCACCAAGCAGCTGGAGGTCAGCCAACAGAGCGGACTGAGTGCGATACTATGTGATATACCCAACATTGGCAAGACGTTCACGGCACGCTATTATGTGCAGTGCCACCGCAATGCCATCTATGTAGATTGCTCCCAAGTGAAGACCAAACTGAAGCTGGTGCGTAAGATAGCCACTGAGTTTGGTGTGGGCAGCAATGGAAGATACAGCGACGTGTACGAGGATTTGGTCTATTACTTGCGCTCAATCGACACCCCACTCATCATTTTGGACGAGGCTGGCGACTTGCAGTATGAGGCATTTCTGGAACTCAAAGCCTTGTGGAACGCTACAGAAAGATGCTGCGCCTGGTATATGATGGGTGCGGACGGACTGAAAGCCAAAATCAATCGCTCCATTGAGTGCAAGAAAGTGGGCTATACCGAGATGCTCAGCCGATACGGTGACCGCTACTCGAAGGTAACGCCCGACGACTGCAAGGAGCGTGAGAAGTTCCTGAAAGACCAGGCGAGCGTGGTGGCAAAGGTGAACGCCCCAGAAGGTGCGGATATTGCTACCTTGGTGCGCAAGTCGGGTGGTGGACTGAGACGAGTTTACACGGAAATAGAAAAACTAAAAAGAGTGCAGGCATGATGACAAAGATGGAAATGCAATATATGGACGCGGTTATACAAATAAACCGCCGACAACGAAATAACGAGGTGGACTGGGAACAACGACGCTATGAATTGGCCAAGGCTGCATTGTTTGTAGCTCCAGTCCTTCACCATGATCGTGAAGAAATGACAGCCGAACTCATTGCCAAGTATGCTGTCAAGATAGCGGACGCTGTTGTATCAGAACTTATCGAAACAGAGAAGTGATATGGCAAAGCGAGCATACAGCCCCAAGGATGTGGCGAATATCAAGTGCAAGGCGCTACCATTTGAAGGACAATGGAAAGACGTGTTCGGTCAGCCTGAAGAGGGCGATACATGGTTTATCAGCGGACCCAGTGCCAGTGGCAAGAGTTCCTTCGTTATGCAGTTTGCCAAGATGCTCTGCAGTATAGGCAGCGTGTTGTATGTGTCCTTGGAGGAGGGCGTTGGTCTGTCGATGCAACGACGGCTCGCCCAATTCAAGATGACTGACGTTCAAGGCTCGTTCCGCCTCATTACCGATGGCGACATCAAGGCATTGGAAGAACGCCTGGCGAAACCCAAGAGTGCCAAGTTTATCATCGTGGACAGTTACCAGTACGCATACGAAGCAGGGTGGGAATATTCACTGACCAGGGCACTGATAGACCGCTTCAAGCGCAAGACTTTCATTTTCGTCAGCCAAGAGGATAAAGGCAAACCAATCGGCAAACCTGCCATCAGACTGAAATACGCAGCCGGTGTGAAGGTGAGAACGCAAGGCTTCAGAGCCTACTGCCAAGGACGCTATTCAGGCAACGTGAGCGAATATTACACCATCTGGGCGGAGAAAGCCGTGGAGGTTTATAATGACAAGTCTAACAACTAAACATAACTGAGATGAAGAAGAAAGTTTATATCAGCGGAGCGATAGCCCACTACGACCTTAAAGAGCGTATGGCAACCTTTGACCATGCGGCACGCTATCTCTCCATAAAAGGTTACGAGCCGGTGAACCCATTTGAAAATGGTGTTTCGCAGGAAGCACACTGGATGGAGCACATGAGAGTGGACATTGCCCTGCTTTTGAAGTGTGATTGCATCTATATGCTGCAAGGCTGGGAATTGAGCAAGGGAGCAAAACTGGAACTGGATGTTGCCAGTTCGTGTGGCATTAAAGTGATGTTTGAAGGTCATGAGAACAATGTTCGTGAATACACCTGCTGCCTTTGCGGTAAGGCCCAAATCGGCTATGGAAACAATCCTCATCCATTGAAAGATGAGGGGGAGTGTTGTCCTGAATGTAATTTGAAGGTGTTAAGTGAAAGAATAAGGTTGTCAAAATTGAAATAGATATGGCACAGGAAGTAACCAATTTCGCACGCTTCTATGGCATACTCAAAAAGAGCTACAAGTTTGCCACCAAGGAGTTGGGCGATGAGTTCAAGGAAGGAGTGGTGAGCCAATTCACCGATGGACGTACCACTTCGCTTAGGGACATGACCCGTAAGGAGTACGACATGATGTGCGACAAACTCGAAGGTGTGACAGCCAAATTGATACGCACAGCCAAGGACGTGCAGCGCAAGCATCGAAGCCAGTGTTTGAGATTGATGCAGAAGCTCGGCATCGATACAACAGACTGGACACGCATCAACGCATTTTGCCAGGATCCGCGTATTGCCGGCAAGGTGTTCTCCCAACTAAGTAATGAGGAATTGGAGCAGCTATCGGTGAAGCTCCGCTCCATTCAGCGCAAGGGAGGTCTGAAAACTAAGAAAGAACCGACACCTCCAGCACAGCCACAAGTGGAATACATGATGGTACCAATTGGAAATGGAGGTGAGGCATGAATGAGAAAGTGAAGCGGGTGATGGAATTTATTCACGGCATCGCATACAGAGAACTCCAAGGTGACCAGTACATCGAATTTCTTGAGTGTATTGAATACGAGATAGACAAGGAACTGGAAGAAGGAGACTGGTCAGAACCTGAATACGACGAGTGATAAACAATCAAAATAATAATCAACAAAAAGTTTACGACAATGAAAGAAGACAACAAGCAGACCGTTGAAATGACGGCGGAGGAGATGGCCGAGTACCGGGCATTCCAAAAGGCGAAAGCCAAGAAAGAGGCAGAGGCGAAAGCCAAGGCCGAGCGTGAAGAGTACAAACAGCTCGTTGACGAGGAAATAGAGCATTCCATCCCCGTGCTTCTCGGCATTAGCGAGCAAATCAAGGACAGCAAGCAAAAGGTGATGGACAACTTCAAGACCATACTGGAGATGAAGTCTGACCTGTTCAAGACCAAGGTCAAGGACGACCAGCGCAGCCACACGTTCACCAACTCCGAGGGCAACAAGCGCATTACGCTCGGTGTGTATGTGACCGACGGCTACCGTGACACCGTAGAGGACGGCATCGCCATCGTGAAGGAGTACATCGCCGGCCTTGCCAATGACGACAAGACACAGGCGTTGGTGAACATGGTGTTTCGCCTGCTGGCACGCGATGCCAAGGGCACGCTGAAGGCAAGCCGCATCGTGCAACTCCGCAAGGTGGCGCAGGACACCGGCGATGAGCGTTTCCTTGAAGGCGTGCGCATCATCGAGGAAAGCTACCAGCCGGAGGTGAGTAAGCAGTTCATCAGGGCTGAGATAAAGAACGAGAACGGAATGTGGAAGTCAATACCGCTCGGAATGACAGAATCCTAAAAGCGAAGAGACATGATACTGGAAGTAGAGAAGAAACCGAAAGTGGCCTTGTGCCGTAAGTGTTACGGCACAGGTCGTCTCCACGACAAGGAGACTGGCAAAGAAAGCACATGTGACCAATGTGAGGGAACGGGCAGAGTAACCGTCAGCGCAAAGATGAGCTATGACATCCGTCCCTATAAACCAAGAGACAGACACTAAAACATTTTATGAGCAAGAGGCGAGGAGCAAGCTATCAGAAACGTGTCACCGACATAAATAGGATATACGACCAACATGCCAAAAGCGGAATCAGCAACCGCGAGATATGGCGAAGGTACGTGTATCCTGTTTATGGTATATGTGAGCGTACCTTCTACAACCTTCTCAATGCCTCTTGTGACCCTAAGAACGAAGTGCCACAAGAGGCACAGACGTTTCTAAAATTCGACTTTGACGATGAACCAGGACATACAGAAAATTATCCGCAATATCCTAAACGACGTTAGGGTGGAGTTGAGTGATGAGTTTGACCGCAACTTTGAACGGCAGGCATTCTTCAACGAGGCGTGGCAGCGCAGAAGCAGCCCCACACGTCCTGGCGGTTCCATACTGATAGACACCGGCAAGTTGCGGCAGAGCATCAGCAGCCGAAACACAGACAGCAGTATCACGTTCTGCTCGACACTGCCTTATGCAGCCATACACAACGATGGAGGTGAGATAAAGGTGACGGCGAGGATGAAGCGATTCTTCTGGTACAAGTACCATGAGGCGACAGGATCATTCGGACGCAAGAAGAATGGTGAGAGACGCAACGACAAGCGCACCGTACAACTGAGCACCGAGGCGGAGTTCTGGAAGCACATGGCTCTGATGAAAGAAGGCAAGAGCATCAAGATACCGCGCCGCAGATTTCTTGGCGCATCGCCAGAAGTGGAGCAAGCGGTCAAGGACATCATCGAGGAGAATCTTGCAGAGTATTTTGAACACGAATATAAATTGAAATGAGAAAGGAATTATTCAACGCCATTAAAGCAAAACTGGCGAGCGATGTGCCTGAAGTGCAGCACATCGATTTGTGGAACCACAATGTAGAGTTTGTAGAGCAGGAAGAAGGATGGGCGCGTCCAGCCGTCTTTGTGGAGTTTGGAAAGATAGAGTGGTCGCCATTTCAAGGCGGCAGTCAGCGTGGCAAGGGACTTGTTACTATTCACCTTGTGACAGACTGGGCTGACGGTGGCCATGATGCAGCTTTCGACCTTTGCCACCAGGTGCATACAGCCCTTGACGGATTGAGTGGTGATGATTTTAACGGTATGGCGCTTGTTGAGACGAACACCAACCACAACCACGAAGAGATACTTGAAAGCATCGACTGTTATGCGGTGCGTTACCTATTGCGATAAACCGCCCATGTCGCAACGATTTAGCCCCGACGGATAATTTACCGCCGGGGCTTTTTAATGCCGTTAGAATCGAATTATAACGCCGTTAGGCGGCATCGGTGAACAACATCATGTCTGTGTAGTGCGAGCTGTAGTTCACTGTGGCGTTGAACTCCACCTTGTGGCAGTTCTTGAATGGGTTGCCCACGGTCGGGTTCTTGCCCATCCATTCACAAAGCTCAATAATGGATGACTTGTTGGAAGTGAAATATATAAAGTGATGTCCGGCAAGAATGGTCAGCACATCGAGGTAGTCGGAAAGTTTCCAGTACATATTATATGTGCCAACGTCGGTGGATAGATAGGGCGGATCAACAAGGAACACAACATTCGGCATGTCTTTGTATCGGGCGAACACCTCTTTGTAGTCGCATGATACTACTGTGATACCTTCAAGATAGTCTTCACAAGTAGGGTAGTCTGACTTGCGGAGATTGTTGTATAGAGCCTCCTTCTTCATTTCGGGGATGCTCAATTTGTATTTCATGGAGAACATCAGTCCGGAAGAAATGGTGATGAAGTCAATGTACCCGACCTCTCGTTCCTCTTGCTCCAAACGAGCGAATATGCGGTCGCGCAGTTCACCACGGATGCAGCTGTGCTTGGGTATGCCTTCCGTCTCCACCATTTTGCGCAGGTCAGCCAAAAGGTGGTTGGTCTGCGGGATGTGCTGTAGGCGGTTGCGGTAGCCGTCGAAGTCGTTGTATATGACTGTGGCATTTGGCTTCTGGCACTTGGTGATGTGCGAAAGCAGACCCGAACCGCCGAACAAATCTACGAATACCGTGTCCTCTGGATATTGTTTTAGAACCTTGATAAACTCACGCGCGAACATGCGCTTCTGCCCCACGAAAGGGAGCGGTGCCGATAGATACTGTTTTCTCATGCCTTACACGTTCAGTTCAAATTTCACGTTCTCATTTCCGTCGAGCAGTTGCCTGGTGTGTTCGATGTTGTTCTCGTAGATATGCACATTCGCAAGGTTCAGCGTGATGGACTTCAAAGGGAGGTCAATCTGCCGGGCCATGAGGTAGAGGTGGTAGATGTCGGCCGGCAAGCCGAGGTTCGCGTCCGAACTGCGCTGGTAAGCCGACACCACTAATTCGTCGTTCTCAATCTGGAACTGAACGAGTGACAGACACGGTGCCTGGTTTGTCTCCGCATCGGTGGAGCCGAGGAACAGCACATAGTTCTTGCTGTTGCGCTTCTCGCGGTTGATTTTGGCGATGAGAGGCGGCAACTTCTCAAAATAGGTAGGGTAGGAGTTTACGAGAATGGCACCGCAGTAGTCCCACCAGTTGATGCCCACCTCGCGATACTTCTCCACCTTGCGTTCACCCTGCATAAAGAGCTGCAACTCGTTCTTTAACTTCTTTCGTGCGATTCCGTGCCCCTCGAATATGTCGAGCAGGTCAGCAGGGGAAAGCACCAACTGCTCGTTGAGCAGGTAACGTATGTTTCCCTTCTTGTTAGTCTGGTACTTGCCATGAGTAAGTACCTTCTGTAAAATTTGATGGTATTTGTTCATAACCGTTTTGAATTTGAAAACGGTGCAAAGGTAACAACGCGTATCCCCTCGACAATGACCATACGCAAACGTTACACTGCAAGTAGATTGCAGTCAGTTTTGAAACGCCGTATAAGGCTGTACACCTTGCGCTCGCTTATGGCGTATTCTGTGGCGAGCCTTGCCACGATATATGACACCTTCTCGCCTTGTGCGGAAAGTGTGCGGTATTCCTTAAAAAGGTCGATATATTGCACATCGTCCAGCCTGATTCCTGCCTTTTGGAGGTAAATCAGCAGTTCCCTGTTCAAATTCAGTATCTCTATTAGTTTCATTCTCAGAAATATTTAGTACTTTTGCACCGTCTCACTTACATAGCGCATCGCGCACACACATAAAAAAGCCATCAATAGGCGAACGAGGGTTTACGCCCCCGGTCGTGCCTATTGATGGTAACGTGTGTTAAAAAAGTAAGTGAGACGACTATTTTAACAGGCCGGGGGCTTTTTTATTACCCTCCCCCGAAGGGATTGTTCTTAGTCTCGGTATAACTCCAAATTGAAATTATCCTTGCTCTTCCATCCATCAGCCAGTGTGTCCTGGATATGCTGCATGGCTTTGGTATAGAAGTCCGTCAGTTCTTCGATGGTGCTGAACGTGTGATAGCATGGCACATCGTCCGTTCCGAACTTGAACGTGACCGGCAATGTCTTGCCGTCAGACTGAACAGCCAAGTCGTATGCCACCTTGTAGTTGAACTGGTTCTCGTTAGAGAGCCACACGCTCATGCCGTTCCACACGAAGCCAGAAAGTATGGTCTCGTTCGTGCGGTCGTTGAACCATTCCGACACCATGGTCTTGATGGTATCCTCAGATGGCTTTCCGTTGAACTCAGCCTCCATATAGTCGGCAGATCCATCCTCGTTGTTATGCACGTCCCAGCGGACGCGCCATTTTCCTTTGACGGGGTTGGTGCATTCAAGCAGCTTTACCCCTTGTGCTCCGTTTACTCTGTTCATCATGTGAAAATGTACTTTGTTCTACCTTTGCCGAAGGTTTCCGCCTTGATGGTGGTCTCGAATGGGAAGCCGTCTGGCATTTCACTCACTTGCTGGAGAATGTTTTTCATCTCCTCGCTGTTGGTGAAGAACTTCTTCGGCTCGCCGTTCTGCTCGATGGACACGACACAGCGGTCTTCGCCCTGGCTGGTTTTGACCCCGACCTCGAAGTCTTTTACCACGATGGGCAGGTTCACCAACTCGCGGATGCTTACCACCGCACCCGCAAATCGCTTCTTGCCGTCTTCTGGCTTGTAAGCGACATTCAAATCCTTAAATGATTTCATTTTTTTGCCTGTTAATTTATAAAACAAATTTCGGCAGCAAGCGTGCTTGGCCATTCCGTAGAATGACGCAATCAGTTCCCGCCGTCTCTTTCTTGACTTGACTTTGTGTAGTTTCCTTGCATACTTCTTCTTGACGCGCTTGCGCAGTAGTGAGTATGATCCGTTGAATGTCACATACCCCAAGAAGTCGATTCCTTGCGCTGATGGGAATACCCTTTCGTTCTTCTTGATTTCAAGGTCAATTTTTTCGACTTGCTCATGTACAATGCCGTGTGCCAGCCAATTTTCTTGCTTGTTGCCACAGAGCACTCTACCGTCATCGCAATAACGGTAGAAATGGCGGATGCCGTATTTGTCCTTCAGATAATGGTCGAGGAACACGGACAACAAGAGGTTGCCAGAAGCCTGTGAGCTTCGCAACCCGAAGCTGATACCCTCCGGCAGAAGATGAAGAAAATGATCCAGGAGCGACAGCAGGATTTTGTCTTTGAATACTCTGCGGTAGCACCACATGACAAACTCAGGCTTAGTATTGTCATAGAAATGCTTAATGTCGAACTCGTAGCAGTAGCGTGTGCCTTCGGGGTCACGTTCCATGTCCAATTGCATGCACTTGCGGAGATCATGTGTGCCACGCTTCTTGATACTTGCTCCAGTCGTTCTGATAAAACGCTTATGCAGATGCTGGTCCACCACGTTCATCACGGCATACACTGCGATGCGGTCGTACATGGAAATAATCTGCAGGTGTCTTACTTTGCCATTCTCACAGATGATGCGTTCATGATAATTGCCGAGTCGAAAGGAACCGTCGGCAAGTTTTGCAGTCAGTTCTGCAATCACCTCCTCGCGGTGTGCGAGCAGATAGCGTCCTTGACGGCATTTCTTACGCTTCTTCCCACGCAGTACACGGTCAAACGCCTCCGACATATTGCCGTAGGACGTTATCTCTTGCATGATATAGCCTTCTCTGTGCATGGTCTTCTTTTTATGATGGAAGATAAGGGCCTTCCTTTCCCCGGGCCAAACTTCTTCGAATCGTTACCGACCTACCAAACTCTATTGCCCGACACTTGATGTTTCAGCTTTCCACCTTGAATATAGGTGCTTTTGCTGTGGCTCGTTTCCCTCGGCTCCACATTAGGGACACGTCCCCATCGTTGTACGCCGATTTGTTAGATTTCCAGGCGCGAGCCGACATTCGCATTCGCATTCGAGGCATCGTTATTCGCATTCGCATTCGAGACACCGCCATTCGCGTTCGCATTGTTGTACCCGCGATAGACCACACGGCCTATGGGAAACTCTACCAGTTTGCAAAGTTACTCATTCTCTGTGCAAATGATGAATGAATATTACACAATGAGCCAAAATAACATTGCGATGAAGCCTCCGAGCACTGTGCAAGCCCAGTCAATCCAGTCCCAAGGACAGCCGTGAAGCTTGTCTTTGAGTTCGAGACATGAGGCTGCAATGATGGCAGAATAGATGGCTGCCCATGGCGACAATGCGCACAGACCGACCAATAAACCACCGACAAGATGCTTGTAGCGGTTGCTTTTCTTTAGAAATGAGAAAATTTTGTTCATAACTTGTTGTGTTTTGAAAATTTGTTATTACCTTTGCATCAAAGGATAGGCTTCTGATTCCTAATGGGGGTATGTGAACCTCGCTGGACAGTCGTTTATCCTTTTCTTATTGCTACATATAGTGTCTCCGATTTGTTTTTGAACACTTCTGTTTTTAATTCCCACAATTCATCACCGATAGTAACCTCATATACATTGTAGCCAGTAACGCCACGGTGTATCTTTTTTTGAATGTTAGCAATGTCTTTCGGGTCGGTCATATTTTTAACCTCCCCAAGTGGACTGTGGCGGACGAATGTCATTCGTGAAGCATAATCCTTGAATGTCTCAAACATTTCAACCTCCTCGACCGTATAGGCGTGTGCAATACCTCGTTTGAATGATTTCTTTGTCTGATAGAACTGTCCTGTTTGTAAGTTTGCACATTCCTTGCCGTCTATGGCTGTGACAGAATTCGTAACCTCTTTCTTGTAGTTGCGGAAACCATCGCTATATTTGTGTTCCAAACAAGTTCGTAAATATTTGCACGCTGCGCATAACTCATTCTCTGGAATAAATTTCGCCAACTTGATTTTACCCTTTGCTATGTCGCAGTCACGGCATCGACGAATAGTGTAGGGGTTGTAGTCGGGTATGGTCTTGTCTTCCTTTCCTGGATTGAAATGGAAGATACCCTTTGTGTCACGTTGCAGCGCTTCCTCGCCCAGTGCCATTGCCTCATCGTGGGGTGTGGCAGGATATTTGGACTTGCGCACCTGCACTACGGTGCAACGGCAGTTCCATCCGTTTGGTGGATAGTATTCCTCCCAGAATGGGTCTGACGGCGGAAGCGTCACGCCATTTAACGCAGCGTGTTCCGGACGCACCTTGCCGTCGCCAGCCGTGCGGTACTGAAGGTTGTAGCGGTCGCCGTCCTCCGAGAACCGTTCCCACTTGGCAGCCATCTCCGCAGACGACTGCACGAAGTTGTACTCCGCACGGAGGTAGTTGGAGTTGTAGGTGTTGTCTATCTTCCGAACATCATTCAAAAAGGCTTCGAACGTCTTTCTATTGCCGTTAGAATCCAGCAAGGACGGGAACGCCTCGTTGAGCTCGTGGAACGTTTTCATGCCGGAGAAGATATAGTCAGACCGTTGGAGGCGCTTGCGCATGGCATCAGACATCTCCACTTGTTTGAAAGTAGAATCCAAAGCACCAGCATGGGCATTGATGAACTCCTGAACTTTCGGTTCTGCCAGCACCTCGATGCGGAACTCCGACCCTTTCTGAGAATAGAGCGTGCGCATCATGCCGTCGAACAGCCCAGAGAGTTGCTTGCGTATCTGCTCCTGCTCCTTAGACAGCGACAATGTTTGTGGATCATCGCCTAACAGCTGGGCATAGCGTTGGTGCAGCCCCACATAATCGGTGGGGCTTAATCGAAAAAAGAGCCGTGTACGTTTTGCTGCTGCTTTTTCTTCTTGTCGCCCTTGTCATCGTCTTGTGGCTCATTGTTGCCCTCGTCGCCATCATCGTCACCGCCACCGGGTAGCATGGGTGTAGCGTTGCGCCGTTCCCCAACAGGCATGCTGTACTTCTCCGCAAAATATGTCGGGTCCACCTCGTAGCGGTCGGCAATCATGGTCTCGTATGCCACCTGCTGCTCCGGTGTGTAATCGACGGCATCATCCCATTCGAAGCGCAGTCCCTTGATTGGGAAGCCGTGCTTTACCATGCGTGGGATAAGCTGGTTGTTCACGATGTCGCGCAGCATGGTGCAGTCGCTTTCAACCAGGTTCTCGAACACTTCAAGGTGTGTTTCTGATTGTGAGAGGCTGCTGCCGTCCTCGATGGTCATCGTCTGTCCGATGATGAGCTTTGACAGTTCCGAGTTGGCGCGATCGATGCGTTTGTCATAGACATTGAAGGCATCGCCCTTGCCACTCTCCACAAATTCAATCTCCGTGTCCTGCCCTGCCACCATGTATTGGCTTGCTCCGGCACCCTTGAGCATCTGTTCAAGTCGTCCCATCTCCTTGGGGTCGCGTGAGGTGGTGCGTGCAATACGCATCGGCATACCGAAAATCTCGCCGAAGGAATCCCAGAATGCCAACATGTTTTTCTTCGGAATGGTCTGCGTGGCAGCCTTCAGATACAGGCCGAGATCGTCAGGCCGTCCGGCTTCAATGAGCCAGTCAGAGAATGGGGCTGAGTGGTAGTCGATGCCCGTAGTCCAGTCCTGCCCGAGCTGTTGAATCACACGGCCGTATTCCGGAATGACATGCTTCCGTGGAATGAGTTTCACATCCGTATAGCAAGGACATCCGTCGCCATCGGTGGTGAGGTCGCCAAGTTCGATGAGCGAGTGTCCCCAAAGATTGGCGGCAAGCGCATATTCGAGCAACTGCTTGAACCAAGCCTGGTCGAAATAGTGGTGTGCCTCCTCGTTCTCATTACCCTTTGCATCGACCAGTTTGAAGGACTTCGCCATGACGAATCCTACACGCTGGCGAACACAGCCCGATAGGTGAAGGTCAATATCCACATCGCGGTATATGTCGTAGAGACGTTGGCGGTTCGGGCTGTCCACATTTATAGCCATCTGCCAGGCGTTGCGCCAGTCGGCAATGTCCCTGCGTGTAAGCGCATCGGTGGTGCGTTGCAGTTCGATTACCATCTTCTTTATGCGCTTGCGGTCAGATGACTTCGCAAGGTTGAAGTCCCCGTTTGGCGTGTGCAGTATATTTTGACTGCCACCTCCGAACATACCGCTGAAAAAGTTCTTTATATCCATAGCGTTACCAGTTATGTCGTAATTGTTTCTGTGAACCGAATATGAGCAGGTCGCCAGTCGGTGTGCCGTCCTCGTCGGTGGCGAGCGGCAGGTCGGGTATGATTTTTCCGGCTTGCACGCCTTCCAGCCACTTTATGGCACGCTCGTAGCGCTCCTTGCGTATTTCGCTGCCCATCTTTTGGGGCATAGCGGCAATCATGTGATAGAGCGCAATGTCGGCGGTATACATTACCACCAGACGGTTGCGGTTTTCGCCTTCAGCCGAGAACACCGCTTCCGTGTCGTATTTTGGTCTGAGGTAGCCGGCAATCTCCTCGCAAGCCTCCAGTTCCGCGTTGTCGCGTATCTCCTGCGATGCCTGCGACACGACCTTCAGCGCATTTTCGCCTATGACCACTCTGTAGTCCTCTTCCGTGATAAACATAATCAGCCTCCTTTCTAATGCGTCACATAAATGGCACGACGCTCGATGTCGGCAACCTTTACACCCTTACGGAAGCGGTGCTTCGCAACCAGTTCGCGGATGGTGCGTTTCGGCACGACCTTCAGCGAGCCGTTCATGTAAATCACATAATACTTCATGCCAAGCAGCTTTGAGAGCTTGTTGGCTTTCTTGATGGCACGCTTGCACTGCCATCCCCAGATAATGTCCTTTATTACTTGTATCATTGTTACCAAATGTTTTTGGCGGTCGGTCTTTTGCCGAACACCGGTTTGAAACTTTCCTGTCTTGTATTGCGCTGGAGTATCCATATTGCGCCTTCATCAGCGTCAGGCGCATCGTCATGCACACGGCTGCCACGCTCCAACGCCAACGTCTGTTCTATGCCCACCTGCATATCGGGGTCTTCCTTCTTGCGCTCGTTGTACCAGACAAAGCCACGTTCCCAAAGAGGACTGACCGCCTCGATACGCTGGATTTTGTCTGGCTTCTTTCGCTTGTCGGGCATGATGGGTAGCTGGTAGCCACGCAGCTCACCTTCCACGGCAAACTCGTCCAAAATCACATCCTGCATGAAGTTCGCTTCCATGAAGAACTGAATAGCCACCGTGTCGCGTGTACGCTCGTAGAGGTCGTATAGCCATCGAACCATCTCGCTGACTGTTGCCTGGCGCACGAAACTGTCTATGAGATGCAGTTCCGAGCCAATCTTTCCCCAAACGCGGCTCGCCTTGTAGTCGTTGGAGGTTGTCGATTTGAACGACGGGTCGGTATAGCACACAATCATGTCGTACTTTTCGAGCTTTGGCAAACGCTTGTATCGAATCCAATCCGCACGGAAGATCGTACCATCCACGATAGGGTTGTGCATCATCTCCTTCTCCCAGGCACGATAGCCCACGAAGTCGCGGTAAGCCTGCGCCTCCTCTTTGGTCCATTTCTCTTTCCATACCGGTTCTCCGTTACGATCGACCGCTACGATTTTAGAAAGGAACACTCCCTTTGTACGTGAGAGATTGTAGAGCACAGAGTTCTTGCTGATGAGGTTGCCCACCATAATGAAGCGTCCACGGCCAACATCAAGCGCACCGAAGAGAGCCTCCTTCACCCAGTCGGTGAGGTCGTGTACGAGTTTGTCGTTCTTGCAAAGCTGATCGTCGTCAAGGTCATCGATGACGATGTAGTCAGGACGGGATTCACGGTCACGCAGACCACGAGGCGACTGTCCACGACCGCAGGCAAGGAACTTCACACCGCTCTTTGTCTTGAACTCGCCCTCCTGCCATCCGCCGTCGTTCTTCTGCTGTCCGAAGTCGGCGATGAGACGCTGGTTGTATTCCAGTTCCGCTTGAATATCTCCAAGCAGTCGGTCTGCATTGTCCTCCGACTTTCCCACGACCACCATAAAGTTGATAAGCCGCTTCGGTTGGAACATCAACCAGAGCGGCGTGAATACATCAAGGTGGGTCGATTTGGCGTGGCCGCGCGGCCACATGAATACAGCCTTCAAGTCGGGCGTGTTTCGGACCTTGCGTGCAGCTTCGTTGTGGAACGGGGCGTTGTGAATGGTGCGTATGACCTCGCCGGTCGTCTTGTCACGCAATTGCAGGAAGTGGGGAAAGTAATACTCGCAGAACGCTGCATAGTTGTTGAGCAAGCGTTTGATACGCATGTCTCGTTCTACTGGCGTTTCGCTTTTCAGGAGTGACGTGTCCGTAATGGCTTGCACTTGCCGGCATCGCTCTTTCCACTCCTCGTATGCCTTTTTCTTTTCCGCTGCTGTTGCCATAGGCTGCCTCCACTATTTTATACCCATCTGTTCTGTGATGTACATGTCCTGGTACTTGTTGATTACACGCATCAGTTCGGGAGTCACCTCTGGGTCTGTCTGCGAGCGGTACTCCAGCCACTTGGAGAACGCCATAAACACCTCGATGGCATCCACCACATTAGCCTTCTTGTCGAGTTTCTCAATGACCGACGAGAGTTTAGCCAACTTGTCGCCGAGTCCTGCTATGAGTGCAGGGTCGTCAGAACCATTCACTTGTGTAATGAGTGTGTCGATGGTGAGCAACAGTTTGTTCACCAGTTCGGGGCGTGTGATGTTTTTGGCGGCACGAGCCTCTTTCCACCCCTCGGCTGAGCACCATTTGGATATGGTGACGCGCGACACGTCCACCTTCTCCGCAATCTCCTGCTGCTCCATGCCCGAAAGATAGAGCGTGCGTGCCAGCGATTTCTTTTTTTCAATATCTGCCTTTGTCATGTTGATAAGGTTTTTGTTCACATCAGGGCATACCACGCCCCGATTCTTTATGCAAAAGTGCCACGATTTCGGTGGCTCTCCAAAAAAGTGTGCAATGGTTTCATAGAAGTGTGCAACCATTGCACACTTTTTTGGCGGACAGACAATTACCTCGTAATATTGCACTGCGAATCGGGCAATGCAGCCCAGAAAACGACAATGATATGAGTAAAGGAAAACGAGTAAGAATAACCAACGACAGCCTGAACAGCTACGGCACAAGAGTGCTGACAGCAGGCATGAACGTGGAGCAGTATCAGCGCAACCCCGTCCTGCTGTATATGCACGAGCGTGGTAATGTGATAGGCTATGTGAAAGACCTGAAGGTGGAGGATGGTGAAGTGACCGGCGAACTGATGTTTGACGAAGCATCCGAACTATCCACACGCTGTAAGAAGCAGTATGAGTTCGGCAGTCTGAAGATGGTGAGCGTAGGGCTTGACATATTGGAGACGAGTGAGGACCCCGAACTTTTGGTACAGGGGCAGACCAGCCCTACTGTCACCAAGAGCAAACTGTTTGAGGTCAGCCTGGTGGACATAGGAGCCAATGACGATGCCATCGTGCTGCAGAAGGACGGCAAGAAGATAACCCTCGGCAAGGACAGCGAATGTCCCTTGCCAATGTTGAACAACAATAATCAAAAACAAATGGAACAGAAACAGATTGCCCTGAAGTTGGGCTTGCCGGAAACGGCAACTGAGGCGGACATCAACGCCAAGCTCGGTGAGTTGAAGGCTGCCAAGGAAGAGAACGAGAAACTCCAGCAGGAGAAGGCGACCCTCACGCTTGCCGGCATCACCGCCATCGTGGAGAAGGCGGTAGGGGAGAAGCGCATCGCCCCCGACAAGAAGGACGAGTTCATCAACCTCGGCAAGGAAGTCGGCAAGGAGAAACTGGAGCGCATTGTCGCAGCCATGGCTCCGCAGATGAAACTCAGTGCCGTTATCGGGCATCAGGGCGGAGCGGCAACACAGCAGCCGACTGCCTACAAGAAACTGAGCGATGTGCCGTCAAGCGAACTCTTGACCCTCCGCAAGGAGCAGCCCGAAGAGTACAAGCGACTCTACAAGGAAGAGTACGGCATGGAGTGTGAACTTTAGTACAAACCAATAAAACAAGAAAAAGCAATGAAAGCAAAAGTATTTTTGACTATGATTACGGCAGTGCTGTTCAATGCGATGACAGGAGCCGTATTCGGTATGGCATTGGACATGTCGCCCGTGGCAGGTGCCGTCGGTGCCAATGCCGTCGCGCTTGCCGTGAGCGGTGCAATGCCTGTGGGAGTGGCACGCGAGGGCGTGCTGAAAGAGATTTGGACCGGCGAGCTGGTGAAGGCACTCCGCGAGTTCCTCGCCGGCACTTGGCTTGATGGCATCCCCGACAGTTCAAGCATCGTCGACAATGATATTATTCACTTGGTGGAGGTTGGCGTTGACCCTGACGTGCTTGTCAACAACACCACCTACCCAATCCCCTTGCAGGCACTTGACGACAAGGACATCGCCATTCAGCTTGACAAGTTCCAGACCAAGGTGACCCCAATCACCGATGATGAGTTGTACGCCATCAGCTACGACAAGATTGCCCGAGTGAAAGAGAGCCATTCAAACGCCATCAACGATGCCAAGTTCGCCAAGGCAGCGCACGCACTCTGCGCACAGAAGAACACCGCCAAGACCCCTGTACTGACCACTACAGGCGAGCGTGACGCGACTACAGGACGTATCAAGATGACCGCCAAGGACGTGCTTGCGATGAAGGCTGCCCTCGACAAGTTGGGTGTTCCGACCACTAACCGTCGCCTTGTATTGTGTACCGACCACGTGAACGACCTCTTGGAGACCGACCAGCGTTTCAAGGAGCAGTACAACATCGATCGCAACACCGGCAAGGTGGGCAAACTCTACGGCTTCGACATCTACGAGTATGCCAACACCCCGTACTTCTCAGCCAAAGGCGAGAAAAAGGCAGTCGGCGACAAGGGAGAAACTGCTGGCGACTTCCACTGCTCATTCGCATTCTACACACAGCGTGTGTTCAAGGCTACCGGCTCCACCAAGATGTACTGGAGCGCAGCCGAGAACGACCCTGAGTACCAGCGCAACAAGGTGAACTTCCGCCACTACTTCATCTGCATGTTCAAGAAGGCAGACGCAGGCGTCGTAATGACCAGCGGATATAAAGCTGAAGCGTAATGGCGAGAATGAAGTATTTGGTCCTGCACTGCACAGCCACCCCTGAAGGCCGTGAGGTAACCTCTAAGGAGATACGCCACTGGCACACTGACCCAGTAAGCAAGGGTGGGCGTGGCTGGAAGCAGGTAGGCTATACCGACCTGATACACTTGGACGGCAAGGTGGAACGCCTTGTCGATAACAACGAAGATGCGGAGGTGGATCCGTGGGAAGTGACCAACGGTGCAAAAGGCTACAACTCGGTGAGCCGACACATCGTGTATGCCGGTGGCTTGGCCAAGGACGGCAAGACCGCCAAGGACACGCGCACGGCAGCACAGCTGAAGGCGATGACCGACTATGTGCGGAACTTCCATCAGCGTTTTCCGCAGATCAAGATTGTAGGTCATTGCGACCTTCCGGGCGTAAATAAAGCCTGCCCAGCCTTCGATGTAGCCAAGTGGCTCAAGTCAATAGGAATATACCAACAGTAAAAATATGGATGGCATGAATATCAGCGAAGTCCTGAACGTCCTCCTCGGCGGAGGTCTGGTGGCTACCATTGTGGCAATATGCACGCTGCGGGCTACCATAAGGAAAGCGAAAGCGGAATCGATGAAGGCGGAAGCCGATGCCGAGACGGTGCGTATGGACAACGCCGAGCATGCCACCCGTATCTTGGTAGAGAACATAGTGAAACCATTGAAGGAAGAACTCAATGAAACAAGAAGATACCTCGAAGCGTCAAAGCGCGAGATGGCGCGTCTCAGGAAGGCTATCGACACTGCGAACAGTTGCAAGCATCATGACGATTGCCCTGTTCTTGTCGGGCTGCGCGACAAGCCGAAAGGCGAGCGTGGTCACGGAGGAAAGCGTGAGACAAGTATCCGCGGACACCCTCCGGAGCGAGGTGCGTCAGACGTGGACGGAGACAGTGCCGCAGGAGGAAGCCAAACTGGAGATACCCCTGGCGGAACTGACTAACCTGCCCGAAAAGGCAGAGTACCGCGCCAAGAACGGCAGGGCCAGCGCGACCGTGCAGAACAAAGGTGGCACCATCGTGGTGTATGCCACCTGCGACAGCCTGCAGCGCCAGTGCGAATACTATGAGCGGCAGATGGCAAGCTACAAGAACGCGCTGGAACAGCAGAAGAATGAAGCCAAAACGGAAAAGGAACGCATTTCCAATCCGTGGAAGACGCTTCTCATCGCCTTTATCGTCGGAGTGGCGACCGGCATAGTATTAACAATCACAACAAGAAAGATATGGCAAAAAGTGTTTTAGACGGAACCGACCTCATCCTTTCCATGGGTGCCAATGCCCTCGGCTTTTCCACCGGCTGTAAGGTTTCCACATCAGCGGAGACCGGCGAGCGTGTTACAAAGGAAGCATCGGGTGGCAAGTGGAAGGAGTCGTACATCAAGAGTTTCTCCGAACAGATTACCGCTGACGGCGTGGTGCTTACGGACGGCACGGACGAGGTTCCATCGTATGACCAGTTGAAGGACGCAATGCTGAAGGGCGATCCGGTGGAGGCTGCATACAACCTCCGTGAGGGCGACAAGCGCACAGGCAAGTCCACTGGTGGCTACAAGGGCAAGTATCTTATCACCGCCCTTGACCTCGACGCACAGGCAGGAGACGATGCGAAATACTCGCTGACGCTCCAGAACTGCGGCAAGGTGGAGAAAGTGGGCACAGGTATCACCGACACCGCCACAGTATCAGGCGGAGAATAAAAACAGCATAGCGTATGAAAAAGACAAAAATCAAGGTAGGCGGCAATGAATACCCCTGCCGTGTTACCATGGGCGCGATGGTGCGCTTCAAGAACGAGAGCGGCAAGGACGTGAGCAAGTTGGAGAAAACCAATATCTCCGAGCTTGTGCTGTTTGTGTACTGCTGCGTGAAGAGCGCGTGCAATGCCGACAAGGTGGCGTTTGACTACGACTTCGAGACCTTTGCCGACCTCATGGAGCCCGATGCGGCAAACTCCTTTTACGAGGACATGGGCGGAGAAGAAAAAAAAACGGCAGCCCAGACGGAAAAGAAGTAAGTGTCGAGGAACTGTTGGGCATGGCACTGGGGTGCATCGGGATGAGCAGAGAAGACTTTGAACGATGCACCCCTTTTGAGTTTTACAAGGCATGGGAGCGTTGGGCGGAAGCCAGGCGTGATGCGGAGCGCAACGAATGGGAGCGCACGAGGGTATTGGCCCTGTTCGCCATCTCGCCTTACACGAAAAGCAACGTCCGTGCGCATGACATCCTGCCGTTTCCGTGGGACGAGGAGCAGAAGGCGGAGCGTGAGGAGGTGAGCAAGGAAGAGTTCAACGCACGTTTTGAGGCAGCCAAGCAACGCTACGGACTGAAATAACAAAGACTATGGCAAAAGCAGTAGAATTTAGAATCAACATCAAGAGCGAGGACGGTGGTATCCTGAAACGGCTGACGGTGGAAGCCGACGGTCTTGACGACATACTCTCCGAGGTGGGCAAGACCGCAACGGACACGGGCAACAAGCTGCGCGAGATGGCAGACAAGAGCCTCGTGTTCGACACCGCCATCCGCTCGATCCGCGACCTCAGCGACATGGTGGGTGGACTTGCCGAGCCATTCGACAGTTTCGAGACCGCCATGCGCAGTGCCAACACCATGGCAGGAAAGAGCGGCGACGAGTTCGAGGCGTTGACCGGACAGATAACGGAACTGAGCAAGACCATACCGCTTGCGCGTGAGGAACTTGCCAACGGCTTATACCAGGTTATATCCAATGGCGTGCCCGAGGATAACTGGATAGAGTTCCTCAACAAATCAAGCCGTAGTGCGGTTGGTGGTATTGCGGACTTGGGAGAGACGGTGACCGTTACTTCCACGCTCATCAAGAACTATGGTCTGGAATGGGATCAAGCAGGAAACATCCAAGACAAGATACAGATGACGGCCAAGAACGGTGTGACCAGCTTTGAGCAGTTGGCGCAGGCATTGCCCCGTGTGAGTGGTAGTGCATCTCAGCTTGGTGTCTCCATGGACGAACTGATGGCAGTGTTCGCCACTACAACGGGTGTGACTGGTGACACGGCGGAAGTATCCACTCAGTTGGCTGCCGTGCTCAACTCACTCATCAAGCCATCGACGGAGGCAACGAAAGCAGCCAACGAGATGGGCATCGGTTTCAATGCAGCCAGTATCCAGGCAGCGGGCGGTCTGGAGAACTTCCTGCTCGGCTTGGACGCAAGCATACAGGAGTATGCGGCAAAGACGGGGCAACTCAGCCAGACCATCTACGGCCAACTGTTCGGCAGTGCCGAAGCCATGCGTCTGCTCGGTTCGCTGACTGGTGAGCAGAAAGAAAAGTTCTCGCAGAACATCGGGGCAATGGCCGACTCCGCAGGAGAAATGGACGCAGCCTTCGACAACATGGCATCGACCGGCGAGAGCCTGAAGCAGACACTCGCCAACCAGATGCACGCCATGATGGACTGGGCGGGAGCGATAGCCAGCACCTCCGCCCCTTATGTGGAATGGATAGCCAACAGCGGCACCGCTCTCATGAGCATGGTGCAACTCAGTACAGGCATCAAGACCGTGGTGACATGGCTGAAAGCTGTGAAGGTGGCCACGCTTGCGCAAGCAGCTGCAGCAAAGGTGGTGGCTGTCGCATCCAACATTTGGAAGGTGGCACAGATAGCCCTGAACTTTGTGCTCAGTGCCAACCCCATCGGTATTGTCGTGATGGCTATAGCGGCACTTGTGGGTGCATTGATAGCGGCGTACAATAACTGTGAGACCTTTCGCAATATCTGTGATGCTGTATGGGCAGCGGTGAAGAAAATTGCATCAGCCGTATGGGACTTTCTTGTCAAGGCATTCGAAAAAGCGAGTGCCGTAATAAAGAAGGCATGGGAATGGGTGAAGAAGTTCTTCGGCATAAAGGACGAGACCACAGCAAGGCAGACGGCGGATTTGGAGAAAAACACAAAGGCCACGCAAGCGAACACCAAGGCAAAGACTGCGAACGCCCAGACCGCCTTGAAGAACAATAAGAAACAGAACGCCCCCTCAACAGACAGCGGAAACGGCAGTGGTAAATCGGGTAACCAGGACAAATACAGCGGAAAGAAGCTTATCGCCAATGCCACGAGTTACAAGGAACTTGGCAACAACATCCAGTACTACCAGAACAAACTGGAAACTGCCAACGGAACAGACACCAAGACCATTGCGCTTTATGCAAAGAAAATCGCAGCCTTGCAAAAGCAGCAGGATGCGATAACGCAGTTGCAGGATGCGGCAAGCCGTCCCACCGAACTGAAAACCCTGAAGGACATCGATGCAGAAATCACTTATCAACAGGGATTGAGGGAGAAAGCCTCTGCCGGTGAACTTGCAGTAATCGATGCTGAAATACAGCGTTTGAATGACCTTAAAACGGCGTTTGAACGCAGTTCGCATGTTGATGTCGGTTTAGACAAGATACAGACATACCGCCAGCTTGAAAAAGAACTGCAGTATTATACAGACTTGTTGAAAACCGCTACAGAGACAGAGCGCATCGAGATACAGAAGCAGATAAATGCCCTTAACGACCTGAAGAAGAAATGGGACGACACTCTTGATGAGCTGAAGAAGCCGGAGGACATCTCCCGACTGAACACCATCCGTTCGCTGGATGATGCCATCAGCTACTACCAGACCAAGCAGAAGAACGCCAGCGCATCGGAGATTGACGACATACAGCGCACGGTGTTGGAACTGGAGAAGAAACGCGATGCCATGAAGCAACTCACGCGCATTCCCGAAATGGAGGAAGAAGTGGCGAAGCTCGACAGTATGGAGGGCAAGACGCTGACCCTCGAACTGAAAACCATTGGGCTTGATGGTGTAAAGAAACGCATCAAGGAACTCCAGGATATGTTGGCTGACACGAAAAGTCCTATGGACGAGTCGCAGCGAGCCTCCATACAGAAGCTCATCGGCAGTTACGAGGATTACGAGAAGCGCATCCGCAAAAGCAATGTCACGTTAGGTAAGTCGTGGAGCACGGTCAAGGGTGTGGGCAATGGTGTCACCTCGCTCACCGATGCGCTGCAAGGCAACCGTGACGCATGGTCCACGGTTACTGGCGTCGTCGATGCTGCCATTCAGATATATGAGGGCATCAACGGCATCATCTCAATTATTCAGGCCTTGACCGCCGTAACAGGTGTCTCCAACACTGTGACCGCTGCAAGTGGAGTGGCAAAAGTAGCGGCAGCCCCTGAAGAGGTGGCGGCATCGGTAGCTACGATGGCGGCAGTAAAGGCAGAGGCAATGGCGTACCGCGAACTTGCAGCTTCAGAGTTTATGGCTGCACACGCTTACATTCCGTTTGCTGGTGCTGGCATCGCAGCTGGATTTATTGCCATGATGCAAGGGCTTGTTGCTTCGGTTGCCGTGACACCATTCGCCAACGGCGGTATTGTGTATGGCCCGACCTTGGCGCTGATGGGCGAGTATGCTGGAGCGAAAAGCAACCCGGAGGTGATAGCACCGCTGAACAAATTGAAGTCGCTTATCGGTAATAATGGCGGCGGAGGTGGCGGCGTGTACGAGCTGAAGGTTAAAGGCAGAGACCTTGTGGCGGTGCTTGCCAACGAGACGAGAATAAATAGAAAAGGAACAAACATCAAAATATAAGGAGCATGTATCTGCACGGACATTTTTACAACCAAAGGGAAGAGCGCATCGAGGTGCATATATTGACTGGTGGTGACCGTACTAAGGAAACTGTCATTGGTGAGAAGAATGGGGAACTGTCGTTTACTGATGATCCAGTGGAACTGACGAGTCAAGTGAACGATACGTTTGACCACTTGCTCTGCCAGCAGGCTACTGTACGCCTTCTGGCGCGGAACTTCGTGCCGGACTTCTTTTGTGCCTCATGCCGTGACGCTGTGGTGAACATCTACCGTGAGGGGGAATGTCTCTTTGCCGGATTTATCGAACCGCAGAGCTATTCGCAGGGCTACAACGAGGAGTTTGACGAGATAGAGTTGAGCTGCATCGATGCGCTGACGGCATTGCAATATGCTAAATATCGTGATGTCGGCTCGCTCGGTGTACTGTATAATGTAGTAAAGGCGGAGGCGGAACAACGCACATTCTTGGCGATGCTGAAAGAGATATTGGGCGGAGTGACGGCTGAGCTTGACATCGTGGGAGGTAATGCCATGCGCTACCTATACGATGGAAGTAAGGCTGTGGATGATTTGGCTGGTAACCATTATGCGATATTCGGGCAGCTGACGGTGAGCGAGTTGCTTTTTCTTGGTGATGAGGAGGATGATGTATGGCAGCAGGGTGAGGTGTTGGAGGAGATACTGAAGTACCTGAACCTCCACATCGTGCAGGATGGGTTCACGTTTTATCTGTTCTCCTGGGAGAGCGTGAAGGGCGACGAACGCATATACTGGCGAGATTTGCTGACTGGGGCGAGCGTGACGACGGCACGGCAGACGACGGACATACGGACGGGCATCGTGACGGACACGGACACGACCATCAGCGTGGGCGAGGTGTACAACAGGCTGCTGCTGACGGCGAAGGTGGAGAGCATGGAGAGCGTGATAGAGAGTCCGCTGGACGACGATCTGCTGAAAAGCCCGTACAAGAACTACCAGAAATACATGACGGAATACAGCAGCGACGGCGAGGGCTCGACGGCGATAGATGCCTTTGACGCAATGACCCACGGACAGGAAACGACATACAGCGGCGGATGCGTTACGGACTGGTATGTGCAGGTGAAGAACAACAGCGAATGGCTGTTCCCGAACATGGGGAGCGGCAACGTGATGGAGGAACTGTGCAGCGAGGGAAAGAACCAGCAAGCCCTGCCGAACCTGCTGGCGAAGCAGCCGGGAGCTGCCATCATCGCTCTGGGCAAGGTGGAGAAGAAAACGGACGGCAAGGACAACTCGCCGACACCGAAGGTGGAGATGACGAACTACCTGGTGGTGAGCGTGAACGGCAACGGCGACGACAAGGAGGCCACGACCTACCCGAATGCCGACTCACTGAAGGCTGGAGTGCCGAGAGCCGTGTATAACGGCAGCATGACGGGCGGTGTGTTCTCTCCGACAGACGAGGGTACGACCAACTACATCGTGCTGAGCGGAAAATTAGTGCTGAACCCGGTGATGGCACTGACGGACACCTACAAGGCAATATACAACTACGACCGTGCCGGATTTCCTGACGGCATGCCATTTTTTATTGGCATACGGAAATGGTGGCACATGACCGTGCCGAGCCGCAACAACGGTGACGGACGATACTACACGCAGCAGTGGTGGAAAGTGACGACACCCAACGAGGCAGCGACATGGGATGTGGAGACGGAGCACGGTTTTGTGCCGTTCACGGACAGCGGTCCGCAGTTGTACGAGTTCAAGTACAGCGCCATCGGTGACGGCAGCGACCACATATCGAAGGTGGGTGTTTTGGCTTGCATGCTGATAATCGGCGACAAGTGCGTGGTGGAAAAGGGCACGGAGGGACAGGTTTCGGACTTCGAGTGGCGGAAGTACAAGACCTTGGAGGAATGTGCCGACGAGGACGAATACTACCAGCAGTGCTTCACGATAGGATTTGACCCGAAGATCGGCGACAAGATAGTGGGGACAAAGTTTGACCTGCAGAACAACGTGAGCTACGAGCTGGGCATCGACGCTGAAGGCATCGCCATCCCCATAAAGAAAAGCGACAAGGTGAGCGGACGGGTGCGGTTTATGATACTCGGCCCAGTGAACGCCGTGTGGGACGTGGTGACCAGGCGGCACAAGACGTGGTTCAGGCACACGAAATGGAACAGCACGACGATACCGCTGCTGGCGCACGTGAGCAGCATCATGGTGGAGCAGTTCGAGGTGAAGATATACAGCGACAACGGACTGGTGAACAACACGGGCGACAACGACCTGGTGTACATGAGCGACACGAAGGAGAGCTTCGTGAACGTGAAAGATGACATCGAAATGAAGATAAACTCAGCGCTGACGGCTGCGGAGTGTCAGGCACTGGACGTGACGGACAGCGTGAAGATGAGTACCCCGGTGAACACGCTGACGGGCGAGGGACTGCTGACGATATACGACCACAACCGGGAGGAGAGCGCGAAGCCGGAGCAGCTGTATGTGGACAGCTACTACAAGGAGTGGCACGCGCCGAGGGTGGTGATGACGCAGAAACTGACGGACACGGACGGTGGCATTGTGAGCCTGTTCGCCCACTACCGCCACCCGATGATGGGCAAGACCTTCTTCGTGCAGGGCATCAGCCGCAACCTGGAGGAGGGATATGCTGAAATGACACTAAAGGAGATAGAGCAATGATAGACATCAAGGTAATAAAGAAGCCGAAGAACGAGGGCAGCACCTCGGCACTGCGAACCGGGGGCACAGCCTACGGCGGCATGGCGGTGAAGGAGGCGGCGCACGCAGCCAAGGCGGACATCGCTGAACTGGCGAGGGAAGCCACCCATGCCAAGGAGAGCGACCACACGCTGGAAGCTGACCATGCGAAAGAGGCCGACCACGCCACGGACGCAGATGAGGCGAAGCACGCTCTGGAGGCAGACCACGCGAAGGAAGCGGACAATGCCGACCAATGGGACTACCGCCAGTTTGACGACTATCTGAATCAGCCAGTGAGAAAGACAGATGGTGTAACCTTTGACTCCGTGACCTCGGACAGCATAAGGAGTGCAGGACAGTTCGTTGATGGGATGCTTGGCGCAGGGTTCCAACTATGGAAAGGTGAGGACGGGCGCACCTACCTGACGGTGGACAAACTGACGGTGAGGCAGACGATGGCTGTGATGGAACTACTCATCGAGAAGGTGAGGAGCGTGGGCGGTCAGATATGTGTGAGTGCGGCCAACGGGCGCATCAAGACCGTGGAGGAATCGGGCGAGCACTATCTTATCACCTTCGAGCAGGAGAATATGTTTGTACAGCACGACCTGGTGCGCTGTCAGACATTCACGGGCAAGGACATGCGGAGCTACTGGGTGGAAGTGGACGATGTTACGGAGATCGGTATCGTGGTGGCGAAGGAGGAGTTTGAGGGCGTGGAACCGAAGGAGGGCGACGAGTGCGTGCTGATGGGTAACACGGCGAACACCGACCGCCAGAATATTGTGCTCATATCGGCAACCGAGGACGGACAGCCGAGAGTGGATGTGATGGACGGCGTGAGTGGCAAGACCTTTGACAACGCTTTGCGTGCAAGGCTCGGCAACCTGGACGGCATCAAGGACGACAAATTTCCGGCAGACCGCCAACCACGGGGCAACGGACTGTATGCAGACAACGCCTATATGAAGGGAACCTTCGTGCTGGAGACAGGCGAGGACGTGAAGACTCGGTTTGAGATAACGGAGGGCAAGGTGCAGAGTGCGATTGACAGCGTGAGGAACGACTTTCTAAGCGAGAAGGGCTATCTGAACAACCCGACGTTTGCGTCGGGACTGGAGAAGTGGAACTCGGAGAATGAAACGGTGTTCTTCCTCGTCGGCAACAGGTGGATATGGGCCAACGGCGCAGCGCTATCGAAGAAGGGTGACGGTGCGAGCGTGGTGACAGACATGGGACGCAAGGTGGTGCGGATACGCAACAAGTATATCCGACAGAAGCATGAGAATCTACGCTTTGTGCCGACCTTTCCGACAAACGGCGAGGGGAAGAAGGAAGCCTTGCCAGTGTATCTGAGTTTCTTTTATCGCTGCGCAAAGTCCGGCACGCTGAAGATAGGTTTTGAGAATATTGACAAGACGGGCTTTGCGGACTTCAACAGTATGGAGGTAAGCGAGGAAATCGCAGCTACCGGCGGCTATGTGCAATACACCTGTAGCGGACTGTGGAACGGCACGGGCGACTTCAAGTTGGAGTTTGACGGCGACATCTATCTGTATATGCTGGTGCTGAGCACAGATAAGATTGAGGCACTGACGTACAAGTACAAAACGCTGTTTGAGCAGTCGGAGCGACTGGTGAAAATATCGGCTGCCGTGTATGACAAGGATGAGCGGGCACTGCAAGAGACGGGGCTGATGATACAACCTGAAGGTACGGGTATCTATATTAAGGATGCAAACGGCAAACTGGCTCTGATAGGTGTGGGCGTAGAGGAAACGGATGCCGAGGGCAATAAGAAAACCGTCATCAAGCTGACGGCGGACAATATCAAGCTGGAGGGATTGGTGACGGCCAACGGCTATTTCAAGGTAAAGGAAGACGGCAGCATCGAGGCTGTGAATGGAACATTCCGAGGCCACGTGTACGCTGAGGGTGGAGCCATTGGTGGTTTCAGCATAGGAAACGGGCATATAGGTGGTGCAGATGTAATCTATAACGAAGATGGCACAATAGAGGTAAAGGATACTGAAAACGGCCTGTTCTTGTATGATGACATGATAGGGTTCAACGACAAGGGACGGCAAGCCATCTTCGGCACATGGAACAACTATGGACAACCTATGCTATGCCGGTTGGTGGATACAGCCACTGATTACAACTTCGATTTTGGCATATCCCCGAAGTATGGCATCGTGTTCGACATAGAAAACTCCATGAACGGGAACTTCGCCTTTGCGGGTAAAGGTTCGGGCGTGCTGAACGGAGCTATGGACGGCTATGCATACAAAAAGATAGCCCTTGACCAGGCGAACACGGTGTTTGTCGGCTATATGGATCTGCAGGCTGCGAACCGCTTCATCGTTAAGGCGACGCAAAGCTCTGCCGTTGTGGCACTGCCAAAGATAGGGCAAGTGAGGGATGGTTTGGCCATTGGAAAGAACACCCCATTCTGCATGAGAATAACTATCATCGCCGACATAGGGTCGAGCAACTACAAGGTGTGTGGACGCTACAGCCAGCAGGACAGCAAAAAGGAATATCCTTGGAACACCGAGGAACTGCCAGTGATGGTACATTGGGATGGCGGACACTACGAGACTCTGGATATGGGCAATGGTGATACGCTTGAGGTGCTACTGGTGTATGACCCAGACAGCACCGAGACGCTGAACGGCTGGCCTACGAAATATACGGCAAGAATCATCAATAAACAATCATAACAAAAAGAGAGATACGACTATGGCACTGACAGAAGAAGAGAAAAAGGAACTGGTCCAGGATGTGGTGAACCAGATAAAGACTGACAGCCAGAGTGTGGACGAGCTGGAAGCTGTGAGCACGCTGGACGGTGTGGTGAGCCTCCCTGCCATGAGAGGCGAGACGGTGGTGAGCGCCCCGTTGAAACTGCTGTCGAAACCTGCGGAGGATGCAGCAGCTGTCGCCAAGGCTTCTGCTGCTGTGGCTGACGCATCGGCAAAGAAAGCAGATACGGCAACTGCAACAGCGAAGGCTGCAGCCCAAACCGCCAACGATGCGGCAAGCAAGGCTACGGATGCCGCCCAGAAGACCAACGCAGCTGTGGCAAAGGCGGAAAGCGTGGAGTCGAGGTACAAGGACACGGCACTATCAGCGAGGAACGGCGCGACAGCACGGTTTGACGGGCTGGTGGAAGGCGTGGAGATACGACTTGTATCATACCCCCAGATAGACGGTGTGTACTATGACACGGTGAACAAATCCTTCTGCGGGAAGAATGGTAACATATACTGCAATAACTGGCCTGGCGCAGACATGTATATGAATGATGCGCGCACGGAAGTACTGAAGGACAAGGCGTATGTGTGCGGCGGCGTGGTGTATGTGTGGAGCGATGAGGAAGAGAACCTGGTGGAGATAAGCGGAAGCGGCGGCGGCAACACCTACAACGTGACGGAGCAGGTTCCGCTGGAGAGCGGATACTATACGCTTGAGACCGCCATAGCAGCCGTGGAAGGAAAGGCACGTGCGAAGGGACGCTGCATCACCTACGAGACGGCACAGGGCAAATGGGAGACCAAGCAGTTCAAGGGCACGAACATCGAGAGCTGGGAGCAGGCGGCGAGCTGGGAGGACTTTGGCGGCGACGGCACGGTGAAGAGCGTGACGCTGAACGGCAAGAAGCTGGAGCCTGGCGAGGACGGCAACGTCGCCATCACCATCAGCGAGACTGAGGTGGACGAGAGCCTGAATGTAAGTTCGACGAACCCGGTGCAGAACGCTGCGGTGGCGGCGAAGCTGATGGAGATAGAGGCGAGCACAGTCTTGGGCATGAACGCCGAACTGAGTGATGACGGCAGCAGCGTGCGCCTGGCACTGACCAACAAGAGCGGTGCGGAGATAGCGTCTGCGGACATTCCGGCAGGAAGCGGCGGTGGAGGCGGTGACGCTTCGACCACGAAAATCGTGCTGGATGCAGCCGTCAGCAAGACCATCATAAAGGAAGGTGACAGCGCAATGCTGACATGGACGTATGACCACCAGTACAGCAGCGGTGACGAGAAAGGCACATCCACGGGTCAGAAGGCAACAGTCAGCATTGAGATGAAGAGGGGCGCGACCGTGATGTATGCAGACACGCAGCATGATGTGAGCAAGGGTACCTATACCCTGGATCTGACGAAATACCTGCTGCTCGGAACGACAGACATCTATGTGAGGGCTACCACAACCGACCCGACGACCGGCAAGACACAGACGAGGCAGAGCTATGTGAGCGTGAAGGCTGTGACCCTTGCGCTGAGCAGCAGCTTCAACATAGCCGAGTGTGTCGCCAAGGGCGGCTACGGCGTGAGTGAGGCGGTGAGCATCCCCTTCGCGGTGAGCGGAAGCGGCGACAAAACCGTGACGCTATATCTGGACGGACACCAGTGGGACTCGCAGACGGTGAAAAGAAGCGGCACGACCAACGGCAGTTTCTCCTTGTCGATGTCGGGAGTGAGCATCGGCCGGCACACGGTGCAGATCGTCGCCGAGATGGAGGCGAGCGCGGAGCTGACGCTGAAGAGTGAGAGCATCTACTTTGACATTCTGAAGGCCGGACAGAACGCCCCGTATATCGGCACGAAGCTGACCTTCGGTGACGGACGCATTTTTGCGGACGACCATCTGAACCCGACTATTGAAACCGGCCAGTATGAGCAGGTGAGATTTGACTTTGTGGCGTATGACCCGACAACGACCCCGGCGACCGTGGGTGTGTGGCGAGACGGCATACGGACGCAGACGGTGAGCGTATCGAGGACTACGCAGGTATATACAAACCGTTTCCTGGAGCAGGGCGACGTGGCGATGGTGCTGAAGTGCGGCACAACGGAATACAAGCTGAACGTGAAGGTGACGGAGAGCGGCATTGACCTGAGCGAGGCGACTGCCGGACTTGTGCTGAAACTGACGGCAGCCGGCAGAAGCAATGCCGAGAGCGAGCCTGCAGAATGGCGTTATAACGACGTTCAAACGGCGTTTGAAGGCTTTGACTGGCAGAGCAACGGCTGGACGGGCGACGCCTTGAAGCTGACGAACGGTGCGAATGTTGAAATCGGCTTCAAACCTTTTAGCAACGACGCAACCACCACGGGCGCAACCTACGAGATGGAACTGACATGCACGAACGTGACCGACCGCAGGAGTACGGTGGTGGACTGCATGACCGGCGGCGTGGGCTTCAGACTGACGACGCAGGAGGCTCTGATGCGGACGGGCGCAGGTTCGGAAGTAGGCACTAAGTTCGCAAGCGGTATGACACTGAAGATAGCCTTCGTGGTGCAGGAGAAAAAGGCGAGCCGACTGATGACGCTGTATGTGAACGGCATCCTATGCGGTGCGAAGCAGTATGCCTCGACGGATTCGCTGCTCCAGGCAGAACCGACGAACATCAGGATCACGAGCGAGAGCGCGGACGTGGAGGTGCGTAACATGCGTGTTTACAGCCGTGCGTTGGGTGATGACGAGGAGCTTGCCAACTATATGGTGGACCGCCCGACAAGCGACGAGATGGTGGTGCTGTTCGAAAAGAACCAGGTGATGGACGACGAGGGCACTGATGTCGATATAGACAAACTGCGTGCGATGGGCAAGAGCGTGATGAGGATCGTGGGCGACGTGAACCTGGTGAACCAGACGAACAACAAGAAGTTTGAGGTTCCGGTGGACATCTACTTCTACTCAGCCTACGGCAAGGAGTATGACTTCATCATCTACCAGTGCGGACTGAGAATACAAGGCACCTCATCGACGACCTACCCGAGAAAGAACTACCGCATCTACTTCAGTCGCTCGACGAAGTACGGCACTAAGCTGTATGTGAACGGTGTGGAGGTAGCGGACTTCAAATATTCGTTCAAACCAGGTGCAAGACCGATAGACATATTCTGTCTGAAGGCAGACTTCTCGGATTCTTCATCTACGCACAATACGGGCGCGGTGAGAATCGTGAACGACATCTGGAAGAGATGCGGCTGGCTGACTCCGCCACAAATGGCCTACAAGGGCAACTATGATGTGAGAATCGGCGTGGACGGTTTCCCGATAGATTTGTTCTACGACAACAACGGCACGGGTGAGAACGTGTATCTTGGCAAGTACAACTTCAACAACGAGAAGAGCGGCAGCGGCATCATCTACGGCTTTGAGGGTATCGAGGGCTTCAATGACGAGGCGACACTGAATGGCGGGCGCAACAAGTGCATCTGCCTGGAGTTCCTGAACAACTCGGAGACATTGTGCCTGTTCGGTACGAGCAACATGGACACGTTTGACGATGCTCTGGAGTTCCGCTTCAAGGCCGACGACACATGGGCGACGGCGCATGAGGACGACAAGGCGGCAGTGAAGCGCCTTTGGGAGTGGATATACTCGTGCAAGGGCAACCCGACGAAATTCCTGAACGAATATGCGGAATACTTCGGCAACGACTCGCCATTTGCATGGTATCTGATAACGGACTACTTCATGGCTGTGGACAACCGTGCGAAGAACATGATGCTCGTGACGTGGGACGGCAAGATATGGTACTTCATCCCATACGACATGGACACGGTGTTCGGTGAGCGCAACGACTCAGTTCTGAAATACGACTACACGATAACGTGGGAGACGATGGACGAGAGCATCGGCTCGTATGCGTTTGCAGGACACGACTCCGTGCTGTGGAAACTTGTGAGAGGCTGCCCGGACAAACTGAGGGAGGTGGCAGACAAGCTGCGAAGCACGATGTCGCTGGAGTATGTGCTGAAGGTGTTCAATGAGGAGATGATGGGCAACTGGTGTGAGCGCATCTACAACAAGGACGGCATCTACAAGTACATCAAACCGCTGACGGAGGGTGTGACGACGGCCGACGGCACTACGAGTTACTATGACTATCTCTATGCACTCCAGGGCAGCCGATATGCGCACCGCACCTATACCATCCAGAACCGCTTTGCATTGCTGGACAGCCAGTATGTGTGCGGTACATACAGAAAGGACAGTTTCGCGGCCTACTTCGGCTATAAGTTCGGGAGTGACAACCGGAAGATAAGAATCACGGCGAGCGAGCGGTATTTCTTCGGGTACGGCTACACGAGCGGTACTCCGCATGAAAGCGCAGTGCTTGCGGAGGACACGGGAAGTCAGGTGGAACTGACGCTTGACACGGACCTCATCGTGAATGACCCGCAATACATCTACGGTGCGAGTCGCATCATGGGGCTTGACCTGACGGACGTTAGCCATGCCATACTCCAGACTCTGAACTTGAACAACTGCTCCGCCCTGAGGACGCTTGACGTGAGCTGCGGCCAGACACAGACAACGCTGAACGCATTGCTGGTGAACGGCTGCCGAAATTTGCGTACTCTGAATATGACCGGTTTGAAGTCAGGCAGCTTCACTGGCATAGACTTGAGCAACAACACGAAGCTGGAGACACTGAAGGCAGGCAAGACAGCCCTGACCGGCGTGAACTTCGCACAGGGTGCTCCGCTGACGAGCGTAACGCTCCCGGCAACGTTGCAGACACTGGAACTGCGCTACCTGAGCAAACTGACGACCGGCGGTCTGACGCTGGAGGGCACAAGCAACATCAACAGGCTTGTGGTTGACAATTGTCCGGGTGTGGACTGGCAGACGCTGCACGCAAGGTGCGGAAACGTGAAGTATCTGCGTGTGACCGGCATCGACATGGAAGGCGACGGCAGCCTGCTGGCCTCACTGATGCAGACGGGCGGTGTGGACGAGAATGGCGGCAATGTGGAGAGCTGCCGACTGGTAGGCACATACCGACTGACCCGTTACGTTGATGATGAGACCTATGCTGCATACATCGAGCACTACCCGGAGTTGAACATCGAGCAGCCTGAATACACAATGCTGGAGAGCGACGAGAGCGTGGCAGACGATGCAAATCTCTCGAACTTGGATAACGGCACGGGCTATAAGTACGGCAACGACTACAAGCCAAGCGGCCATGTGGCTGCGATACTGAAGAACCGCCACAGAGTGCTGGCGAAGGTGACAAAGAAGGCGACCACGAGGAACGTGAACATCGCTAATGTCGATACCGTGGTGAACAATCTGGACGGCGAGATGACATACTGCCCACTTGCAGACACGGATAGTAATAAATATTATGATGGCACGGCTGCAAAATTGGACGGTACGGAGGGCGACTGGATGATGTACGAGCCATTCTTCTGGAGCAAGGGCATCAACGACTTCCTGAACGGCAAGAACTACAGTTGCTACAGTTCAAGGGACAAGGACCACATGCCGACGGTGCCGAATGTGGACGTTTTGACGCTTGCGGACATCAAGGCACGCCAAGGCGGTTATACCAGTGGAAAGAAGATAATGAGCGGCAAGGACACCATCAAGAACTCCTACAGCACAGACAGCACCTATTCCGTATGTGTGGTTGATGTCAGCGGTTACAAGAAAGTGCGCTGGCCAAGCGTTCCCGGAACGAACCTTGTGGGTTCTGCCTTTGCCGATGAGTCCGGCAATGTGTTGAAGAACATAGTCGTGCCGACTCTGGGCAGCCGTTTCGAGGCCGGCATGTACCTCATTTCCGATGTTCCGGAGGGTGCGACGACATTGTATTTCTCCATTTTGAACACGGCAGAGTTCGACAAGGTAGTCCTCTCCAACAGTGAGAAGATAGAGGATATGGAGCCGGAGTGGTTCGCCAACGACGAGCACTTGTGCGCCGTTGTGGGCAGTTCGGTAGTCGGCAGCAAACTGCGCTCAGCCATAACAGGCAACAGCACCACCGGCAGTATGTCATGGACGGACTTCCACTATTACAGCGTGCAGCGAGGCATGCAGCAGATAGACGCATTGATGCATTTCCGCATCGCCAATCTCTCCTATGCCAAATACGGTCGCAGGAATATGCAGGAGCAGTGCGGTGCCGGTCAGCACACCTATTTGAGAACCACTGGCGGTACCGCATCAAGAGGTATGCAGGACACCATAGGCTTTGAGGAAGCAAGCGGAATCAACCCGAATGTGACAAATGAAACCTCCGATGCAGGCGTGCACCTGTATGCCTGGTATATAGAGAAAGACGAGTACGGAGCCACAAAGGTGACACGGGTGAACAATATCTGCTGTATAGGCTATGAGGACATCTACGGCCACAAGTATGATATGATGGATGGCGTTGATGTACCGAATACAAGCGGCAATGTCGGCAAGTGGCGCATTTGGCTACCCGACGGCAGTACCATTATGATAAAAGGCATGACCAACAGCGACTACTGGATAACCACTGTGGCACATGGCAAGCTGATGGCCGTGATACCTGTTGGAGCCATGAATGGCTCGTCCACCACCTACTATTCTGACAAGTACTGGTTCAGTTCGGCATCAGGCCGTGTGGTCTATCGCGGGTGCAGCAATGCGTACGCGAAT
>ENA-OOWX01000245-OOWX01000245.1-human-gut-metagenome-genome-assembly--contig:-NODE-245-length-37503-cov-3.452387_pt1 | contig 37503 bp, 33 predicted proteins | sample MGYA00241583_ERZ501335 | MGnify/ENA primary metagenome ERZ501335 (study PRJEB25962, sample SAMEA2042731) | human gut metagenome | biome: human gut; feature: human-associated habitat; material: faeces...
AATGGCTTTTCAGGTGTATCAAGGGGACAAAAAACAAATATACAAACTGCTGATAATGCGCTGATTATCAATAACGCAGTTTGAATATCATAAGTTTTTGACAGCTTAATTACAACAATACAAGCCAAGATTAAAAGAGTTGACAATATATCACATCTCGTTTCAGTTGCTGCATGATAGCCTCCGGCATATCTTCTAATGAATTGAAATGCAACATAGAAAACTATGCTTTCAAGGACACATCCTAATATCAATCCAAAGACACAGGATATGATAAAAAACACAAGATGCGAAATCAGCATAAATAAACCGTAAATATACAGTTCTTTATCTTCTTTGCTGATTGTTCCGTTTGAAAGCATTTTTTCAGTAAGGTAAGTTGATAGTTTACTTATCATTCTCAACCTTGCTGAACTTTTTTAAATCTGTAGGTGCTTTGGGTTGAAAGATAGCGCCACAAGTGGTAGAATTGGCATTTCTCTTCAATTCCATATTAGCAAATTTTTTCACTACATATGATGCAGACATTTGAGCTTTTTTTGAGTTTTTCATATATTTTATCTCCTTTGTTTAATGTAGAGATGATATATTAACTCTGAAATTTTTTCAAGAGTTTTTACATCAAAACAATAATTTGTGACATTATTATATTATTTTCTGTCATTTAGGCTAAATATCTATTTTTACAGAGAAAATTACACCTTATAATAGATAATGCTATTATTATATAGTTTTTGCATAATCTCAATAATGGTAAAATATAAATGTTAAATTATTGATTGGCGGTGAGGTTATGAAGAACGACAAAGACGATACAATTGATTATTATAAGATTGGCTTTAGGATTGGAGAAAAAAGACGCGAGTGTGGATTAACGCAAGAAGCTCTTGCAGTTAAAGTAAATAAAACTGCGAAACATATTTCTGCAATTGAAAATGGCCGCTCAAAACCAAACTTACCAACATTATTAAAAATAAGTTCTGCCCTTAATGTTACCACTGATTATTTTACATTAGGTATATTCAGGGACAAGGACATAAAAAACATACTTGAATTATTAAAATTATGTCGTGATGAAGATTTACCAATTATCCAAGATATTATTCAAAGTTTTGTTGATCATAATTCAATAAAGTGATATAGTTGCATCAATTCATTTAGTATGGTATATTAGGGTAGTAGATAAACTGCTTTAATATACTTTTTTTAGGGGTAAATATGAATATAGCAATATGTGATGATGAAAAAATCTGTCAGGAAGAAATAGAGAAACATTTGGTGTTTTATTTCAATGATAATAAAATACCTCTAAATGTTTTTAGATTTGATACCACTGATAAGCTATTGAAAAGCGATATTATTTTTGATATTGCTTTTTTGGATGTCGAATTGGGAAAAGAAAATGGTATTGAAGCAGGAAGGCAATTGCGTTTAAGAAATGAACGTTTGATTATTTTTGTTGTAACTGCACACAACAGATATTTAGATGATGCTTTCGACTTAAAAGCGTTTCGATTTTTACCTAAACCGATTCAAACTTTGAGATTATATGCAGCCTTGGATTCTGCCATAGAATTACTTAATAATACATTTATAACATTTATTGAATCAAAAACAAATAAAAGAATACGTATACCTGTTAGAGAAATTATATTTGCAGAAATATCTAATCGAAAAACAAAAATTACAACAGAAAACAACACTTATTTTTCCAATGAAAAAATAACATATTGGAGAGATGTATTATCAGCATCATATTTTGCTACTCCACATTCAAGTTTTGTAGTAAACATGAATTATTCCGTAGCATATAAGAGGACGGAATTATTGCTTAAATATAAGGAAAATGAATACAAAATCCCTATCGCTGCAAGAAGCCAAACGGATTTCAGAAAAAAATATTTTAATTTTCAAAGTAGGAATTAACGATGGCAAGAATAATTTTTAGTATTTTGCTTTACTTAGTAGAGTATTTAATTGCTTTTAATTATTTCAAAAAAATTTTTGAATATAAAAGTTCTTGTAATAAATCTATTGTTATTGTAGGACTAAATTATTTAGCAATAATGCTAATATATGTAATCAATCCAAATATTGAATGGTTAAATGTACTATTATTTGCAATTGCCAATTATTTAGCAATTTGTTTTGGATTTCACTCTAATCAAAAATCAGCAATATTTCATAGTTTAATTCTATCGTTAGTTATGTATATAACTGAAATGGTAACAATTTTTACAATATCAGTATTGTTTAATAAATCAGTAATACATTATCAAAATGATTTCTTTTTATTGCTTGTTGATGCAGTGATTTGTAAAACTCTTTATTTTGTGTCAACAGCATTAATTTCATTAATTGCTACAAAAGAACGAGGTAAAATTGATGGGGGTAAGTATTGGATACTTATTATAATGCCTATATGCAGTATGTCCTGTGCCTTGCTTATTCATTATTTGCTTACACAAATTAAGGTTTCCAATTTAGTAGGAATTATATCATCATCTCTAACAGTTCTTCTGCTAATTGCTAACATAATAGTTTTTTGGATATATGAAAGCACTCAAAAAAACCATCAAAAAATATTAGAGCTGCAAATTGCTAATCAAAAAAACACACTTGATTTATCCTATTTAAAATTATTAGAAGAAAAAAATAATTCTTCAGACGAATTAATTCATGATATAAAGAATCATTTATTAAATATAAACAGTATTGCAGATTCAACAGAAGTCAGTGATTATATAGAAGAGGTTTATGGAAAGGTAGATAAATATAGTTATATAGGTAAAACATCTAATAAAATGCTTGATTTGATTTTGAATAAATATATAACAATATGTAAAAATAAAAATATTCAACTTAATATTGAAACATTTTCTGAAAATCTTTCTTTTATTAAGGACGCTGATTTATCAACTATTTTAAATAATCTTTTTGATAATTCTATTGAAGCTGTTGAAATTTGCAATAAAAAAACAATTGACTTTATTGTTAGAAGAAATGATAACGGTTGCCGTATAATTGATTTAAAGAATAACTGTGTACAAAAGCCAATAATTAAAAGTAATAAATTATTATCAACTAAAAAAGATTCCGGCTATCATGGAATTGGAACTAAAAATATTGAGAAAACTGTAAAAAAATATAACGGTGAAATAGAATGGATATTCAATGAAGAACAGATGGTTTTTCAAGTGATAATTATTTTTCCTTAAATACCCTATTATAATAGAAGTGATTGCTTAAATGCATTCACTTCTATTTTTTTGCTTATTATTTCTATTTTTTTGCATTATTTATTTACTGTTTTATTGTATTTGTTATTATGATAGTGAGTTTTTAAATATTTGTCTTTTTTAGAGGGAGTTGATATAAAAAATACACATTCATTTTACACTGAAAATATAAAATTAAGGAGAATATCATGAAAAAGACTTTAAAAAAATCTATTTCACTTTTTCTTGCAATGGTAATGGCAATAACAGTAATACCTTCTACTACCTATGCAATGGAAGAGTTTGAAAATGATTATGAATTTTCTGCTGACGAAGTTTCAATAGAGTATGAAATTGAAAGTAAGCGTACAGAAAATTCTAAAACATACTTAACCGATGACGGTGGATATTATCAGGTATCAGCAGCTGTTCCTATTCACAACAATGTTAATGGTCAATGGAAGGAAATATCAGAAATTGATAATAACATTGATACTGTTGCAGATGCAGAAAATGCAGTAAGTGAAATTGCTGCATATTCAGTTTCTAATCCTACCAAAACAGGTTTTTATGAAAGCGAAACTTTAACTTTATTTTCTAATGGAATCGACGAAAATCCAATGCGTATCGCAAGTTCAAATAAAACTGAAAATGGTATTAGAAGTTGCATCTATGTTAAACCAAGCATTATAACTGATAAACAAGTTTTCATCAATAATGCCACATTGAGCGTTTCAATTGGTAATGTAATTACAGTTGATAAAAAGGATACCTCAAATAGAATTAATGTATACAAGTTAAAAAATCACTTTACAGATGTCAGCAATGTTCCTTTGGCAATTGAGAATTCAATTATGCTTGATCGTCAAAGGGTTCAAAAAGGTGAAGAATGTCAGATTGACATCACATCATATGCACACTATAGTTCTTTAGGCTTATACGAAAATACAGGATTGGCTCTTGAACCTCAATCCTCAAACACCTCTATTGAAGTCAATTCAATAGTTTTGGGTATTTATTATCGTGAAATCGGTGATGTTGACAAAACCATCGAATCTGAAACTGTAGATTTAGACAGAGCCGGAACGTTATATGTTAATGATTATACTTGTTCTCCACTGATTGTCAGAAATGATTTAAGTGTATATGACGAGCTCTCACAGGTTAATGTTCAGACAATTATTAATCCTGCGGCAATTGACAATAATCCTTCTGATGGTATTAATACTCGCACAAACTATTATAGCATTCTTCAATATGAAAACGGAGAATACTATTGGAAAAACTGCGAGGGTGAATATATATTTTTTGTAAACAGTAGTGGTAATAATTTTGTGGGCTCAAATAGTTCTGGTGATAAATATGTTTTAGCTTCTGCTAATGATAGAACTGATTATGACAGAATAGAAATAAAAAGTGAAAAAGATAATACGAAATATCATTTCTCAAAAATCGGTTCTAATGGTTATGTTACAAAAATCGAATATGTTTTTACTGAAGGTGAGGGTGAAAATAAAGTTGAAATCACCTATGACGGAGAAAATATTTCATATATTACTGATGGCTCTAATAGAAAATACAGATACAATTATGAGAATGGTTTATTAACTTCAATCACCGTTTATTATATTTCAAACGGCTCAGAACAGCCTGCCAAAGTAAATGGCAAGAACATTGCTGTTCAGTATTTTTATGATGAAAACAACAGATTGAAAAAGGTCACATATCCTGACGGATACTATGTATCATATTCTTATGATGAAAACGGCAGAATTCTCAATGTTACTGCATATGAAAATAGTTCTTCTAACAGTGCTGGAATAGATTTAACATTAAATTACCAAAATGGTACTGCTAAATCAAATGTTCTTTCTAAGTACACTTTGAAAACAAATGGTGTTGTTTCTAATGAAGTGGAAATCAATTCACCTATGGACAATACATATAATCGTGTTTTCTCGGATATATTAAATAAATCTGAAAAAATTATGCACTATGATCAGGATTCAAATCTTATTCATTATAAAGATTATAATGGTCAGGAATATTATTTAAACTATACAAACAAAGAATTACAGCATTTAATCTATGAGGATGCTTCTTCAAAAAATATAATTTCTAATGGTGATTTTGAAAAAGCAGATAATTGGGCACTTACTGAAACATCGACCATAACTAACAATGCACCAATAAAAGAAAATTGTAGCACAGCCAATAAGGTTATGGCATTTACATCTGATAGTATATTAGGGACAGGAGCTACTCAAACAGTAAATGTAACTCCGGGAGAGTCATATGTCCTTTGCTGTTCTGCTTATTGCAAGCAAGCACTTCCATTCAAAACCGGTAATGCAATTGAAGATGACAACAGATATTTTTCTGTAAGAGTTTATGGTGCTGTAAGTGGTACACTCGTTGGTGAAACATATTTTGACTATAATATTGTTAATGATTGGCAGACATCAAAAGTCGTTATAGATATTCCGAAAACAATTTCAAAAGTGAAAATTGAAATTAACAGTTTGAATATGCCCGGAGAGTGCTATTTCGACGACCTTTCTATGTATATTAAAACTAAAGAAAATGTTAGTGATCCCCCTAAAGATCCTGTTCCAAATTATGAAATTGTCAGAAATGATTATGGTCAGATTACAGATATTATCAAAAAGAGAAGTAGTGACAACAAAACTTTTGGAAAACATTACGAATATGATGAGAATACGCATTATAAAACCTCAGTTGAAGAAGCCGGAAAAACAACCTATTATAATTATGATTGCAGCAGTGGTTTGCTTACATCAAAAGGTAAAAACACCGATTCTTCAAAAAATACACAGTATACTTACAGTGGCACAGGTGCTTTAACTACTGTTCAGCAGGCAATAACTACTGCTGAAGGTGAAACTGTTAATCAGACTGTTGAATATACCTATGATGATAATGACAGAATTTCATCTGTTTATCATAATGGTTGTCTTTATGAGTATACATATAACCCAAATGGCAAGATTGAAAATGTAATTGTAAAGGAATCTAATGAAGATAATTCCAATATTGATTACTCCATATCATATGAATATAATCTTGATAATGTTGGCAAAGTGATTTTTGGTAATGGTGCAAGCATTGTTTATGAATATGATGGAGACAATATAACAAAGACTATCTATGATAATGGTAAATCAGGTGATGAAAAAGAAACCTATGTTTACTCATATAAGTATAACAGTGACGGCTCTGTTAAAGAGATGACTGATGAGGTTTCAAATACTGTTACAACCTATACAAGCAAAGGCTCTACTGTAAAGAAAAACGGCTCAACAATTTATTCTAATACAGGCAGCAGAATAAATCTCTTTGGCACATCATTTTCATACTCACAATCTTCATCTGAATCAAGAGATAAAACAACAACTACTATAAAGGATTCATATACAGGTTCTCTTTCAGGTCCGATTGTAAAAGCCGAAACTGTTTTAGACACATTTGGCAGAACAATGAATACATCGATACTAAATAAAGGTGATTATGATAAAAATACTCATTATCAGCTAACATCATTCACTGAATATGTTGAAGGTCATGATAAACGTCAAACTACTTTGGTCTCTCACTATAAAACAAAGCTGACAAAAAGGAATCAAAAGTCATTGACTGAAAAATATGATGATACTCGTATATCAGCAGAATGGTATTACAGATATGACAATGTTGGCAGAGTAACATCAGTATTCAAAGATTCAAAAAATAATATTGCTCTTGCTCCAGTTAACAAAACCTCTTATACATTTAATGAAGGTGATTTAGCAAGGTATTATCAATATGACGAAGGTGGTCAGATTTCATTAGAGGTTAATTTTGAAAATAATACCGCAATCAGATATTATTTTAACGAAGGCGGAAATATATCTAAAAAAGTTAACTATACAAATTTAACTGCTGATGATTATTCATATAACTATACCTCTGACACGTTGACATTTGAACCAAGACAGAGTGGTTTAACAACCAGTCTTGAATACAAATCTAATGGTATGACAGATTATCTTACAAGTTATAATGGTAAAACAATTACTTATGATAAAGCAGGAAATCCGTTGGATTATGCAGGAAGTGGTATGGATTATTCCTCTATTTCAGGTACAATGACTTGGAATGGTGACTTGTTAACCTCTTTCAAAGATGGCAACAGCATTTACAAATATACATATGATGGCGATGGTAAAAGAACTTCTAAAACCTATTATCAAGACATACAAGATACTGTGCCTACATCAAGAATAGAATATATTTGGGATGGTGATATTATCACCGGTTACAGGGCTCAGTTCTATGGAGAACCAACTGAAAATGATTCACAGTCTCCTTCAAACACTGGCGAAAAAGTTCTTTATTATGATAAAACTGTCAAGGTAATCTACAGCAACAATGATATAGTTGGTGTTTGCGTTGTTGCAAATGAGGGTGAACCTTCTGATAAAAATACTTCAATAGAAATCAACGATGCAATAAAAAAGTTAGATTGGGATCAGTCTGCAAATTACACTTTTGTAAAAGATGGTCAAGGCAATATTACTGAAATATATGATCCAAGTGAAAAAGTAATTATTTCTATGTCATATGATGCTTATGGAAATATGACACCAAATTATATAGGCACATTTGTCCAAGATATATTAAATGAATATAAAGGCCAGCAAACAGGAACATGGTGGATTGATTTAATTGCGGCATTCGCCTGTACTCTTGTTATAGCAATGTATTTAAGTGGAATATTTGTAAGTGTTGAACAAGGTTTCAAAGGATACATTTACGATATCGAAACAGGATTATATTATGGTCAGAAGAGATATTATTCGCCGGCTTGGGGCAGATTTATCAATGCCAGCGACCCTATGACCTTAACAGAAGATATGAGCAGCGTGTACAATGCAAATCTTTTCAACTATTGCGGTAATGATCCTGTAAATAACATTACCAAAACAGGATTTAATGCGCCTGATCAGGTTATAAGCGATTCCTTTGTTCAACAGTTAGTAAGAACACCAAATAACCTTATAAATGAAAATCGTTCCGCTGCAAAATATTTTGGTGAAATATCAACAGGATTAGATACTCTGAGTCTTGGATTAAGAACAACCTTAGATGCAGATGCAAAATCCTATTGGGAAGAAACTTTACACAAGCAAAAAGATGTTGTTGATAACGGATATGGATTTAATTATATTCAGTCAGCAATTAATAAAAGCACATCTTCTGTAACAAAGTATTCTGTTGATGAAACGAATACACCATATAAAATCGGAAGATCAATAGACTAAATTTTACGATACAGATATGCCTAATGGCATATCTGTATCTGACAGAAAGTGGTAATGAGTTATGAAAAAAATCATCAGTATAATACTGACATTAACAATGCTTACATCTATGATATATCCCTGTCAGAGTGTATTGGCTCAGGAAAGAAAATTAGAAAGCATTCTTTCCACAGGTCAGGAAATATCAGAAATGTGTTCAGAATATGATACAGATAATACTGAAGCATCAGATGATGGGGATAAGACTGTTTATACAAGATTGATTGTAAAAACGGATAATCCCATTGATGAATATGGTGCTGTTGACAGTGTTTATGGTTTTGGTTATGCCTTTTTGCAGTATGCAGATGATGAATCAGCAGAATTTGCGAAAACACAATATGAAACTTCAGGTTATACGGCCGATTATGATAGTGTTATTACCACTTCTTCTACCTCTATAGGTTCCGGTGGTAACTGGAGTGATGAATGGGCATACGAAGAAACGGATGCAGTTTCTGCTCTTGATTATTATAAATCAAAAATTAAACCGAATATAAATATTGCCATATTGGATAGTGGAATAAACTATAACCATGAACTTTTTAAAAACAGAGTTGTTCGTACAAATGCTGATTTTGCTACAGGTACTGATGACGAAATGGATAAACACAGTCATGGAACAAATGTAGCCGGTGCTATTGCAAAAAGCACACCAAGCAATGTTAAATTGCACGGCTATAAAGTTTTAAGAGATAACGGGACAACAAATTCTTCTATGCTTTTCAGTGCGTTAGAATATATCAAGCAACTTTCCAATAAACCAGATATAATCAACTGTTCTTTTGAAATTGGTTCAGGTCTTGGTACCGTAGTAGATGAACTTGTTGATATGGGAGTAACTGTTGTTGCTGCTGCCGGAAACGAGAGAAAAGAAGTATACAATCAGCCTGCAATATTTGACTGTGTCATAACTGTTGCGGCCACTAATCCGTATGGCAATGCGTGGAGTTCTTCAAATTACGGTTCTTGTGTCGATATTGCTGCACCGGGAGTAAATGTATATACGGCTGATTTTCCGGGGAACAATGCATATACTCGCGTTGGTGGCACATCACTTGCTACACCACTCGTATCTGCAGCTGCCGCTTATGTACTTATGGAAAACAGAAAATACACACCCGAGCAGGTAAAACAGGAGCTTATTGCAACGGCAACACCATTCAAAAAAAGTTCCTGTTATTATGGTCGCTATGGTGCAGGTATCGTAAACTTTTCAAATATCATAAACGGCACAAGATGTAAAAATGTTACATCAAACATTGAAAGCGGTGCATACCGTGACAATATAAGCGTTGAATTAAAATGTGCAAATTCACTTGTGGATATTTACTACACAACAGACGGCACATTGCCGACAGAAATAAACGGCACAAAATATACCGCACCTATTGATATTACAGATTCCACAAGAATTATTGCTGTAGCCTTTGCAAGAGCAGGTTCTCCTTTCCACAGTAAATTCACTTATCTTGATTATTACATTTTAGAAGAAAATGAAAGTGAATTTGTAATTAACAACGATGGCATTATAAAAGCGTATCTTGGTAAAGAAACAAATGTTGTTGTTCCTGATGTAGTAAACGGAATAGAGCCAAGACAAATAGGTCCGCAAGTATTCAGCAACAGCAATATTGAAAGTATTGTTTTACCTGATACGGTTGAAACAATCGGCGAAAGTGCTTTTGTTGACACAAACTTAAAATCTATAACTGCAAACAATCTTCATTTCTTAAATAAAAAATGTTTCTATAATTGTAATCTGCTTTCAGATATTGATTTATCAAAAGTGAAAGAAATAGGCAGTGAGGCTCTTTTCGGATGTAAATCATTACCAAAACAACCTGATTTTTTATCAGTAGATTGGGTTGCTGATAATGGATTAGCAGGAACATATTTCGGCACAATACATCTTCCTAATTGCACAAGAGCAGATGATAATGCATTTGACGGCTGCACAGCTGAAGAAATTATTATGAATAAAGCAACATCCATTGGTGCTCAGGCATTTTATAACTGTAGTAATTTGAAAACGCTGTATATTCCGAACGCAACAGGACTTGCCAATGATAATTTTAATGGTTGTACTAATATAAAGTTAATTTTTGCACCTAAAATAAAATTTTTAAGACTTTCCATTCCGAGCAACGTGACTATATATGCTTATAGGCTTACAAGTGCAAGTTTGCCACAAGAATATTTAGAATATAAATATACTATTATAAGCCCTGAATATGAACCTTGGATGAATAATATACCTGATAAATATCAAAGCTCAGTAACACATATAATCAGTGATGAATTCGGCAAGAGTAATGGCGGACAAATAAGAGCACGAGATAAAGGATTGCGTTTCGGATTTGAATTTAATGAAAATAGTATTGGCTTTGATTTCAGAAAGTATGCCGAAAATATCGATTATGGTTTTGTCTACACATACAAATCTCTAAACGGATTAAATGATTTCCAAAAAAATAATTCCTTGAGAGCAAATGACAGTACTGTCTATACAAAATCTGCAAATAAAAGAAATGTTGAAGGAACTGTTTCAACATATAACGCAGTATTTACAGGAATAACAAAGGATTATTACAATAACGAAATCACTGCAAGAGCCTATGTTTGTATTGACGGAATGTACTTCTATTCACCTGTTACAACAAGAAGTTTTGAACAAGTAGCAAATGCAGTAGTCACAGATGAAGAAATAGATCAGAACACTAAAAATGAAGTTAAACAGCTACTTAAGGAGGCATAATGATGAAAGAATTATATACCAAGCCACAAGCAGATATTGAAGAATTCAAAACTGTTGATGTCATTACAACAAGTGCCGGCGATATTAACAAAGAACCCGACACCGACATTCCTGTACCGTGGGCATAATTATGAAAAAACAATTACTTATTATTTCAATAATTGTTGTTATAGTCAGTATTTTTGTTTCGTGTTCAGCAAACAGCAGTAGTGAGAATATTTCCACTACTGCTGTTACTGATGAGCAAGGCACAACGCATTATTATGAGCCTGTGACAGAAAATGAAAGCACATCTGTATTTGCTGAAATCGTGACTGATGATAACGGCAAAGCAGTCACAAAAAAGAATGGTAAATATGTTACTAAAGAACACACAACTGTTTTAAACACTGCTAAAAAAACAACATCATCAAAAGAAAGCAAGAGCAATACGACAGATAAGCAACAAGCAGGTTCAACAACAAATCCTGCTGATAATGAGATTGAATTTGAAACATCAACTAATAAAAATACAACTACAATAAAGGAAACCACAACTACTGCAACTAAACCAACCGAAAAAGAAACAACCCAAACCACAGCACCAACTACAAAGGTTGTTACTGATAAAGACGGTTGGATTGATAAGTGGTATTAAAAGATTAGAAACGAGAAGAATTTTGAAAAAAGTATTATTAATCATTATGTGTATTATTATTTCAATTGCTTTAGCTTCCTGCAGTAATAATACATCATCTGAAAATAAGATATCATCTAAAAACAATACTCAAATTGTATCAGAACAAAAAACTGATACAGTTACAGAAACATCAACAAAACCCCATGAAGATACTGAAAAAAAGATTGTAAAATTTTATGTAAATTACAGTGGTTTTAAAATGGATGTTAATTTTGACGAAGATGACATAAATGAAATATTGGATGCAGAAAAGAATGCGTCTGTTCCCGATGTAAAAATGAAGACATCCTTTGCCGAACTTATAGCAGTATACGACGATAATACTGAAGGTGTTTTCGGCACAATTTATATGGGTGAAGATGATTGCTATTACTTAAAATTCGCCAACAGCGAAATTGAAGGTGCCGCATATAAAATGGGTGATTCTTCATTAACCGAAAATCTATTTTAAAATTTGAATTATCAATTAACCAATTACTATTGCAAAAAGGAGGTCGATATATACATGAGAAAATCTTTTTCTTTTCAAAGCAAAACGAAGTCAAATGATATTTACGATAAAAAGTGTGCGATTATTACTGAAACAGGATTATACTTTGAGGATAGTGTATTCGATATTATTATCAAAGTCGGCAAGCCCGATAAAGTTGAAAAATCAAGTAAGCATAGCATCTCACTAACATATTCAAAGGTTTTATTTGACACAAGTGTATATGCAAGTTATATATTTTCACATAACAAATTAAATTCTGTTCAGTATCAGACTGAAAAATTATCAGCAAATGAATCAAACGATTTTCTCATAAGTGTAGAACAAATTATAAAAAACAATACCGATGAAAGCATAATTTGTTATGAAAGGCAAAACAAAAAGCATTGGGAACTTTCTTATGGAATATTTAACATTCGCATATGAAAATAACATAGGATTTCTCGCTATTGATTACTGTTAAAAATTCTCTAAAAGAAAGGAAATGAAATGGAAAACACATACAAGACTAAATTATGGAAAAAAGTAATGTGTACCTTCTTGTCAATCATTATGGCGTTCGGTACATTCGTAACAATGACATTTGCAAATATTCCGCTGTCGGATTGGATTGATGTTAAAGAAGCATTTGCCGCAACAAGCATTTCGCCTGTTCCCGTGTTTTACAGATATGGCGAACTTGTTGGTATTTATCGTGTAAATTACTCTGATAAAACGAAGTTGCAGTATAAAATCGGTGATAACGGAACTTGGACAGACTATTCTGTACCGTTTGCAATTCCGGCTCACAAAACCACTAAAGTTTATGCACGAATCGGTACAACCGGCAAAATTGCATATATGAATTTAAGCAATACTGATGAAGCTCTCGGCGTGTATACTGAAACAAATACTGATTTTTCATTTTCATATAACGGAATTGATTTCGGCTATACAAGAATATATAACAGCGCCGATAAAAATTGGTTCGAGTCTATTCACAGTAAAGTTCTTGTTACAAACAGCAGACTTGAGGTTACTCTCCCGGATGGTTCAAAGTATCCGATGATTCGTAAAGACGCAAGCACTTATGTTGACGAACTTACAGGCAAAACATTAACAAAAACAAGCAGCAATTATGTTTTTGATGACGGAACATATAAATACTATTTTGCAATTAAAAGTGTAAACAGTGTTGCATACCTCAGTGCTATTGAGGATAACAACGGCAATAAACTTAATCTTAACAGAACTACAAACAGTGAGGAAATTTCTATTTCCGACGCAAGCGGAAGAAAATTCAGTTTGTCTGATTATCAGGCAATTAATGCACCTGACGGAAGTAATGTTAAGTATTACAGCCAAAAAGAAATTACAGACCCTAACGGTAACAAACTCAAGTATACAACTAAGCAAGGCAAATATATTGAGGTTAAAGACCAGGCAGGCGTAATCTTAGGCAAATACGAATATACTAACAATACAACCGATTTCACTCTTGTTAAAAGCAATGATAACAAAATCGAGTATTATTCAAACGGTAGATTAAAGCAAATTACATACAAAAACGGTTCTTGGATCAAATATACCTATAACGATGACAGTATGAATTATACTACTCTTACATCAAGCGGTGAAACGACTAAGACGGTATATAACGACGCTTTCTATCCTGTTGAGTATACTGACGAATCAGGCACTAATACAGAATACACCTATGATGACCATTATCGTGTTTTAACTGAAACCTGTGGTACAGAAACTACAACTTACACATATGATGTGAAAGGCAATGTTATTTCATATGTTACAGGTGATACAGAAAGCAATACCTATTACACTTATGATTCAAATAAAAGAGTAATAAGAGAACAGATTGGAAATGAGTATACATATTATACTTATGACAGTAACGGCAATAATCTCATTTATGCAACGCTTAAAGAGGATTATACAGATGAAGTTCCTGCTCTCTACGATTCAGCTCTGACCTGTTTTGACACAACAACATATACTTATGACAGCAATGGAAAAGTAACAAGTGAAGTTTACAGTACAGGCGGCTCTGTATCATATGAATATGACAACAGAGGTAACGTTACAAAAGAAACAACTGTAACTGTAGAAAACGGAGAATATACAACAAAAGTAGTAAGTTATATTTACGATGCTTTTGGTAACCTTTTGACATCATCAACAGGTAATGATACTTCATCATATATTTATGATGCTGCCGGCAGAACACTCCTTGCAAATGAAAGCGGTGAATGTACAAGAACAATTTATGATGATCTTGGCAGAACTATTCAGGAAATTGCACCTGAGGATTATGATTCTGATAAGGACGGTTTACCGACTGAAAACACATATTCAGATGCAAATGCAGGTCACAGGTATGTGTATAACGAAACCACAGGTAATCTTGATAGTGAAACAAATCGACTTGGAGTCAAAACTACATACACCTACTATTCCACAGGTGAAAAGAAAACAGAAATTTTTGACATATATAAATATGAATATAATATTAAAGGCAATTTGACAAAAGTTTTTGTTGGCGGTGTCAACACCTTAAGTTATAATTATGATGAGGATAATAACTTAATAAGTGAAGTCTACGCTAATGGTCAGTCAATCCGTTATGAATATGATGATAATGGAAACTGTATAAATCAATATCATAATGATGATACATCAGCTTATGTAATATACTCCTACAATACTGATAATGAACTCACTCAGAAAATCAATTCTGATACAGGGCTTAAAACTGTTTACGGAGAGAACGATAGCGTATCTGTTTACAAAATATCTGATAACACCCTTGTTCAGTCATATACTGAATCTGTAACAGGAGACGATGAGGAAAATGATGTCGAAGCAAGAACAGATGTAACAGAATCTCATTTCGGAATAACATATACATCTGTAATCAAAAACCATTCTGTATCTTTTACAAGCAACAACACGGTTGAATATAGCTATATTGATAATGATAGTTTAACTGCATCTGATTCAGTTAAATTTAATAATAATACTTCAATTTCTTCATCTTATGAATATAATGGTAACAATAATATTATCTCTAAATCATTAACATATAATAACGATAACATATCTGTTGTTAACACTTACAATGATAAGAATAAAATCAACTCTATTGGGTATGGAGAACCTCAGATATATTATACATATGATAGTAATGATCAACTTGTACGTTCTGATAATAATGTATTAAATTATTCATCAACATTTACTTATGATGACAGAGGAAATATTTTATCAAAGAATAAATATAGTTATACAAGAAATGAAACAATAACTTCATCACCAACAGAAACAACAACCTTTACATATGCAAACAATGGATGGAAAGACCAACTTGTAAAGACTAATAATGATGAATTAACTTATGATGCAAACGGTAATGTATTGACATACGGCGATAAATCATTTACTTGGTCTAGTGGCAGAAATCTAGAAAGCATAGTTGACGGAGATAGCGAATACAGTTATACTTATGATGAGAACGGCATCAGAACATCAAAAACTGTAAATGATGTTACAACTTACTTCAATACCCGTGATGGTGTGATACTCTCTCAGACTGATGGTACAAATACAATGTATTTTCAGTATGACACAAATGGTACTCCACTTGGCTTTATACTCAATGATACTCAGTATTTATATTTGACAAATCAGATGGGTGATGTTATAAGTATTACAGATGCCCAAGGTAATGAACTTGTTCAGTATGAATATGACGAGTGGGGTGCAATCGGTTCCGTAACCACTACGAATAATACCGATGAAGAAAATGCTCTTGCAAATATCAATCCTCTCCGTTATCGTGGTTATTATTTGGATAGCGAAACAGGTTATTATTATCTTCAGTCTCGTTATTATGATGTAGGCATTTGCAGATTTATAAATTCCGATTGTCCAGTTTATATTATGGACGGCAAAGACGAATTTATCGGAGCAAACTCATTTGCATACTGTAACAATAAACCTACAAATAAATTTGATCCTACAGGTCAAATACCTAACATTTTAAATACCACTTGGGTTGCAACATCAACACAAATTATAATCTATGTAAAAAATTTAGGTGTAGATACTGTCGATAGCTTTTATGGAACTGTACAAGTAAAAAACGGAAGCAAAAAATCTTTTTCTGCATATAATTTAAGGGCTTTCACAACTAGAACTATAAAAGTTAATCTTAATATGACAACTTGTAGTGAAAGTATTACAATATCTTATTACGCCGTTGATGGTGGTAAGGAATTTGGAAAAGCCAAAAGTACCGGAAGCAGAAAATTACCAACATCGTTAACATCACTATGGAATAAAGGAACATTTAAAACAGTTGCAGACAGTATTAATTATCATTTCAATAAACATCACTACGAGGTAGGAGCTTACGATATACAAACATATACTCAAAAGGCAAGTGATTATAGAAGTAGTGTCGTTTCGGATATTAAAAATCTTTCGAGCACAAAATTAAAAAAGAAGTATACCATAACTGTTTCTGGTGGTTCAATACCTGCCAAAAAATACAAAAATAAATCTAATAAACAATTTATAATCATTACAAATTCAGGTTATAAAATACTTTCGTACGGAAAATAAAAAATAATATGAGGTAACAATATGAGTGATACGATAGAATTTGGAATAATTAGCAATTTTGACAAGAATTATGATTATTCAGTTTTCAATACAAATATGTTTTCAAATTGGAAAGAAATGACGAATAGCTATAATTGCATATCTATTCCTTTTGATACCATTAACAGCATATACTCTTATTTCAAAAATATGCAAACATATGCTTGCATTTATGGTAATGATATGTCTGGAATAGATTTATATGGCGTTACCTTAATTCCGCCAACTTCAATATGCGATTTAATACAAACAAAAAACACTTTATGTAATAGTATTAACATAAAAGATGATAATGCTAATGTCAAAAAGTTATTTGATTTATTTGAAAAAGCAGCATCCAGAAATAGGTATGTTATATGTTTTGGTGTTTAATTATTAATATATACTATTTCTAATTTGAATATTAAAATTGTCAAACAAAAAATCAAACAGTGGGTTATGAGCCTACTGTTTGAAAATTCAGTTAAGTTTTATATTATTCTCCCATCACCAAGCAAAACCTTTATAGGTTTTAATCCAATCCTCAATAGGTTCTGTTTTGACATAGCCGACATTATGAGCAACCATACCATTTCCGATATAGATGCCTACATGACCGTATTGACTTGAAGAATATCCGTAAATTGTTGCACCAACAGGAATTTTGCTCCAATCACTTGATACACCCCACATATCAGCTGCACATAAGGCACAGTGAGCTGATCCTCTTGAGCCTGTGACAGCTTGATAGACATCAGCTACCCCAGCCTGACAGTAACTTGAGCAGCTGATATGCCGTATTCTGTAGAATTTGTCGCAACAGCAACAATCTTTTTTTGTGTATCATTTACGGTTTCGTTATCAAATTTCAACGAGCCTATATCAATATTACTTCCTACTAAATTCATATTATAAATCAGTGAATTCCGCAGTAGGTTATATTTATCGTTTATTAAATCAAGTATATATTCTTTCTGTTGTATATATTAAGATGGGTACTTCACTACACCTATCCTGATGACAGGAGCCACCTTCCGCCGATTTAGCATAATACTCTCTTGGCGGAAGGTTTTTCTTTTTTGTCACTGCATTTTCAATTTGTAAAGCAGACTGCTCTTGCCACCATGTTTTCTGTATCTCTGTTCAGTAATGATAAAGCCTTCTTTTCTTAAATCTTTCAAAGCTCTCCGAACTGTTGATTCAGAGAGCTTTAATTCTTTAGCTATAGTGGGAATAGAGGGCCAACATTCACCATCTTTATTGGCTCGATCATATAGATAGATATAAACAGAAACTGCCCGGTGTGACAAATCAGCCTTATAAATATGATTAAGTCTGCCTATCGTGTTCACCCTCTTTTCTTGATGGTGGTTCAATTTTAATAGAAGCAGCCTTCTCTTGCTTTTCGGCTTCCTGTTGACTTTCATCGTAATTTGCTTCTGTTTTTTCATTTTCAACAGACTGTTCTGCTTTTACATGATTTTGTTCGCCTGATGACGAGTTGTTGTTATCTTCATTTTTCTCGTCAGGATCCATCCATTCAGGATGATATTTGCGTATTATCTCATCTATCAATTCATTCTTGTTGGCATACTTAACCTCTCGGTTGCCTTGCTCAATCATTTCATATGGTTCTTCAAATTCAATACCCCATTTGAAAAATAGTTTAAGTTTTACACGCATAGGATAACATCCTGTTTTCATAACAATGAAGTTGCCTTTTGGCAGAGATTTTAATTCATCAGGTGTCATTAACGGTCTTTCTATCATCTGCAAAGACTGTGAAGGATCGTTTTTGCTTCTGCTCACAGATCCTGTCATAACAGTTCTACTGCCAAGAGCCTTTGATAATACATCTGCCGAGCTGCTGTTAGGTGCAAATCCACCGAATATGGTGAGCTGCGTATTATCAATAATAATTTCACTGCCTTCTTTACCATAATTCTTTTCAAGCTGTGCAAAGGATTGTATTATCGGCACAATCTGTAATCGTCTTGAACGGGATGCACTGAACATCATCTCTGCTGATTCTATCTTAGGCAAAGTTCCAAACTCATCGCAGAAGAAAACACAGCGGTTTTTCAGCTTGCCGTTGTTCTCGTCAGCAACCGAGAGTATCTCTCTGTATAACTGCTGAATTATTAAAGAAATCATAAAAAACGTATTCGGATTTTCTTCGGGCATTACAAGGAAAATTGCAGACTTTTCATTGCAAAAGCGTTCCGCATCTATCTCTGTGTCAAAACACAGAATTTGCTCTAATTCTGAATCAAGAAAGGCGTTAAGCCTTGATAGCGCAGTAGACATAACTGATGCCATACTTTGCTCTGCTGTGTTTAGAGCTGCCCCTGCAAACCATTTCGCTTTGTGTTCATCAGGCAATAGTTCCATTAAGGTCTGAAACTGATTCTTTCCTTTGCTGCCTTTGCCCTTTGCAGGAGCTAACAGTTCCTGAATGATTTTAAACACAGATACAATGTGTCTTTCCTGTGGTTCACAGAATTCAGCAACAAGCAGTATTGTTGCTGACAGCAGACCTTCAGCGGCATCATAGAAATATGCGTTTTGTCCGAAAGAGGCGGAATCCATTCCTGAAAGGATGATAGTCTTGGCAATAATTTTTGCATATTTTTCTGCCTTAGCTTTGTATACAAGCATTTCAGGATTTTCCTGATACATATCCATATATTTGTTTACAAGGTGAAGAAGATTGTTTCCGTTACTCTTTGTAGGATTCCGAAGGTCAATAACAGAGATATTATAGCCATAATATTTCTGTGCTATCGTACCATAGTTTCGCATAATATCTCCCTTGGTATCGGTTGATAAAAAAGACATACCTGATGCGAGAGCATATTCAATACACGGATACATCCAATATGCTGTTTTACCAACACCGGCAGCACCAATCATAAGTGCATGAACATCTCCTGTGTCAACAAGTGCTGTTGTGTCGAACTTAGTTCCTTTACAGCCAACGACCAAACCTTGTTCTGTTGGCAGACAGTTTCCTTTTCGCCATTCTTTCGGATTGAATGGCACTTCAGTGTAGGTGTCATGAATTTCCTTTTTCGTTGTCCAACGGGCAGTACCATGCTGTCCGTCACCAACTGTTTTATTTTTGATTCCGTTTAAGCTGTAAACATGAGTTAATAAGGTTATACCTCCGAGTATTGAAGCCATAATTACTGCTACTACAACCAAATACAATACATTACCCATAAGGCAACACTCTTAATTTTTTTCTTTTCACTCCTTTAATTAGTTATTGTTTGAATTGTTCATATGATATACCGACAAAATTTCTCACTCCCTTCGTCATCTGAATTTAAATAATCTTCATTCCAATCTTTATTTACAGGAACAAGGATATTCGATTTGTATCCACCGAGATTATCCAATCTTGCTTTTGTTCTCTTGGCCGCCCTTTGTCCGTATATATCACTATCGTAAGCAATGTAGACTTCGTTAATATGCGGATAATCTTTCAGACATTGAAAAAGCACCCTGTCCGAAATGGAGCAGGATGCTGCATAGCTATTTTCTTTCCAATTTTCTTTATTCATACATATATATGAGAGCATATCAATCGGTGCTTCAAACAAATATAATTTGTTATTTGTTCCAATCCAATGAAATGCAAACTCATCTAAACTGCCTTCAGCATTTCCCTTGAATGTGCTGCTTTTGAGTATTCCTCGCTTATTAGCATGACGAGGGATTTCGTTTTTATCAAAGCCGACGAACACTGCATTGTGATAATCTGCCGATTCAAAAATCATTTTCTTATCCACAAATTCCTGAATGACATCCTCATCAATACCTCTGACATTGCACAGATAATCTTTGACTCTGTCCATATTCCAATATGCTTTCGGCATTTTAAATGGTTTTCGTTCAATTTCTTTTGGCTTGGCTCTTATAATAGTACCGCACTTTCCATCCAAAAGAAACTGCACAGCTTCAGCATATTCTTTGTTATAGAACTTTCTAACAAAGCCTACCGCATCACCACCGACTCTTTCATACTGATGAAACCAAAGGTTTCCTCTGATAGTGACCTTCTGCGTACCGTCAAGCCATTTGTATTCACTGCCTGACCGTTTCAGCATTTCGCCTTGACTTTTGAGCAATTCTACAAGATTTGTATTTCTCGCTCGTTCTCTTTCTTCTTCTGTAAAATGAATATATGATGACATTTTAAGACCTCCTTCGTTTTTATCAACATATAAATAAATTCAAACTTTTTTGTGTTACCTTTTACAATTTTCGACACTATATATGAAACACAAAATTTTTGATATTTTTAGTGTCAAGATACAAAAATGATACATTTTTGTAGAAAAAATGTGCAATTTTGTAATTTGCATTGACAATTAGCGAATAAAACCTATATTAAAGAGTGTATTATTCTTTTTTATTTAAGGACAAATTCATCTTATTTCTCGGATGCTTTGACTCTAATATCTCACGAGTTTTGCTTGTACTGATATGAGTATAAATTTGTGTAGTTGCGATAGAGCTATGTCCGAGAAACTGCTGAATATATCGAATATCCACATCTTCGTTGTGGAGCTCGGTTGCGAAAGTATGTCTGAACATATGTGGTGTAATGTGCAATGGTGCGCCAACAGCATTTGCATAATCATTAACCATATATCGTATAGACTGCTCAGATAAGCGATTGCCTATCCTGTTTACCAACAGGTAATCAGACTTTTGCGAACGGCTGATCAGGTAATTGCTTATCGTTTTACTTAAATCATCACTTATGCACATAATTCGTTCTTTTGAGCCTTTGCCAAATATGCGAACTGTGTTATCCCCAAAATTAATAGAAGAAGTTTTGAGATTTGAAACTTCCGAAACTCTCATACCGGTTGAAAACAACAATTCAAGAACAACAATATTTCGGAGTGTTACCTCTTTTTGATATTTTGTATTGGAGACAGAATGCTGTTTATATGCGTAGGTGAGCATATCGTGAATACAGTTCAGCGGTATTGTTCGCGGCAATTTTAACGGTTCTTTGTATTTTAAGATGATTTTGTGGAACGGGTTAGTATCTATGATATCTTCAATTTCCATATATCTGTAGAACGCTTTTATGCATGCAATCTTTCGCTTGGCACTCTTAGGTTTGTACTTGTTGTGCAACATATTGATATATGAATTGAGTTCGCTTTTGTCAAAACAGTCACGCTGATTCATAAAACCACAAAACTGCTTCAAATCAATTTTGTAAGCCTTGAGGGTTAAGTCGCTTAAACCTTTTAAGGACTTACAAACAACTAAGTATTTGTCCTTTTCATCAACTAAATTAAACATAAAAAATCCTCCGTATATTGATAAATCAATTATGACGGAGAATACATCAAAAGTCGATTGGAAATGACGGATATTTATGAAAAGTATGCAATTTTGCACGAAAAATGTGCATTTTGACATTTAAGGTTGTTTTATTCAGCACTTTGTGCTAATAAAAAATAGAAAAATTATATTATTAAATAAGGGATAATATTCAATTATTTTTTATTAGGAGGTAAAAATGAGTATTGAATTAAAAATAATTTGTGACTCTCGTGAAAAACTTAATAACAATGCAAATGAAAAGGCATATAGTGATCACTTTAGCAAAAAAAGTATTGATGATATAGTGGATATTATTAATAGTTTGGGATATAACTGTCATTACTTTGGTGGAATTTATGACTTAATAGAACTTTGTAACAGGAATGTTTCATTACCAAATGATTATTTTATAAATATAAGTGATGGACTATTTCAAAAAAATAAAAGATTACAGGCACCTGTTTTATTAGAATTACTTGGCACTAATTATTCTGGTTCTGAACCTTTTGCTGTTGCACTAGCTAACAACAAATATATAAGCAAAAAAATTGTTAATATGGAAACTAAAATATGTATACCAAATGATTATTTAGTTGTAAACAGCCAAATAAATAATTTAAAAACATTTAATTATCCTATAATTATCAAGCCAAATGATGAGGGATCTTCAATTGGTATTTCAAAAGATAGTTTAATTGAAAATGAGATTGATGCTTTGAATTATTTGAGTTCGTTTACAAAAGAATTCAGTAATGCATTAATTGAAGAGTATGTATCTGGTTATGAGGTTACATCTTTAATCATCGGTAACGAAAAAGATGAAAAAGTTTATCCGCTACTAATTAAGGTTGATAATATTGCTTATTTTGAGAATTTAATAATGGATAAACAAATTAAAATGCAGCATAAACGAACTTATGTAAATCCAAATGAATATTTATCAACTAAATGTATTACTGAAATCATTTCTGCAACCAAGTCAATAAAAAAATGTATTGGCTTAAGTGATATTGCACGAATAGATTTTAGAATAAAAAAAGATGGAACAATATATTTTATTGAAGTGAATTCAAATCCAGTTCTTAGTAAGAACTCTGAAATAGGAGAAATCGAAAAAATTTATAATACTAGTGCGCCCAAATTAATTGACAGTTACATCAAAACTTTCATTAATCGTGTCCAAAACTAAGCAACCATGGTTCAAAAGAAAGTTCCTTATAATAAAGTTTTGATGTTTTTGGCAAGTCATAAGGGGTGGTACAAATATTTAATTGTTGTTCATTACATATTTTATTGAATCGTGCAATTGATGGACTATGTCCTAAATGAGTTCTGCATTCATCAAGAAAAAACTTAATCATTTCATCATTGTTATACCTTTGCATAATTATTGCAAAATTAATTAAATTTTTTCTCAATATTCGATCATCAACAATATCATTGTCTTTTAGTGAATTATAGTATTTTATAATTTCTGTTTTAGCCTCTTCAAAAGTGTATTGTTCAGGGAATAAACATGAAATTAGTAAATTACAATTAATCGTATATTTTGAATATGTAGAACATGCTAAAACTTTTGCCTTTCTTAGCAAATTTTCGGCTTTTTCATAATCGCCCTGTATCATTAATATTACAGCATAATCATTTAATGCATACGCAGATTCGTGAGGAAGCCCATTTGCTTGAAAAAAAGTAGTTATGTTTTTAAATTCATTTTTAATCTCACAAATGTCACTTATGTCTGTGAGATTAACTGTTTTAAAAAATGCAATATTATGTGAACATTTCATTTCTTCAAATTGATCTGAAAATTTTCTTGCTATTTTTTTACCTTTAATCATTATCGGCAAAGCTTTATTATATTCAAATACATTTAATGCATTTCGACATAATTTGGCATACTGTATACATTCGTGGTTTAATTTTAATCCGTATAAATATTCGTTTCTTGCCTTTTGCAATGTTTCACGATTTTCAGAATAAGCCATAAATAGTAAATTAATTGTTTCTATTAATTTTTCAGTATTATGAGATTTTCTAGAAATTTCTTTTGCCTTTTCAAAGTCATCAATACTAGAATTAATTAGTAAAATGAATTTTAATTTACCTCGCAATATGTATAAATTAATTTTAAAAATATCGCCTACATTTTCAAATTTTATACTTTCTATATATTCAAGTGCTAATTTATAATTTCCAAACAAATATAGCGAATCAGCCATTTTTAATAAGGTTATCGGACTAAGATTTCCTTTTTGTTCATTTAACTCGATAGCCATTTTTTGTATTTGCTCATGTTTATTATTTTCATAATAATACTCAACTAATTCGAATGTGTATTTAATTATAGAATCACCATTTAAAATTAGATTACAATTATATTTAATTTTATTAAGTTCAACACTTGAAAATTCATTAAATAAATCAATTTTTAAATCTATATAAGTTAATATTGTTTGAGAAAAATTTCTAAATAAAATAAAATTGTGGTTTTTAAAATAATAGAACAATTCGTTTGTAATATAGTAATTCTTTATACTTATCTTTGAATCATTATTAATATAAAATATTTCTTCATTTATAAGCATATCAATATATTCATTTACACGAATTTTAACTTGGTCTAAAGCAGTTCCTTCAATTGAATATACTATTTTTATTGTGCTTAGAAAAATATCACTATAAATTGAACACTGAAACATTAAAGCTATCATTACGATGATTTTTAATATATCATTATCGAAAAAATAGTATTTATTTTGTTCTTTATCTTTTATGTATTTTTCAATTGCGTAAGTATTACCTTCTCTTAAATTTCCAGTATGTCTAAGTTGTAGAATGTCATTTTTGAATTCGCCAATATTACCATTATTTAATGAAAAAAATCTATTCAAATGATGCTGTAAGAATAAATTTTTTGGTATTCCTTCACAAGAATTAACAAATTCATCATAAAAGAATACATCATCAAATGCAGACAAAGGCAAATCCATTATATCAAGATTTTCCATTAAAAATGCGGAAACATGCTCTGATAGAATTACTTCGTTATTTGTAATAAAGCAAATTGCGATATCTGTATTAGTAACCAATTCGGAAATTAGTTGTTTTATAATTAATACAGAATTATAATCACAATATTCAAAATCATCAAAAACAATTCCAGAAATATTTTTTGAATTAAAATAATCAATTAATATATCTAATAATCGTATTTTATTATTGTTAATTAGTTCTCGTGAGATTTCCAATCTTTTTAAAAATCCTGAATTATGATAATCACCATATGCAGTTGCAATTTTTGAATCAATTCTAGTATCTTTAATACTTAAATAGGAAAAAAATCATTTCCTTTAAATTGATTATAATCACTAATAACACTTAATAAATGCTCTATATAACTATATTCATCATTGGTAAACATAATATGAAATATTGTTTTATTTTTTAAATAATTAATAGTTTCCTTTACTAATTCAGTTTTACCAATATTGTGTGGACCACTTATCCATACACCTTGTTCACGTATGTTATTATTAGAGAAGTATTTTTTTAGAATATTACGTTCATCGTATCTATCGACAAACTTAAATTTCAATTTCATTTTTGTTTATTTTACCTTTGCTTTTTATATTATTTGATGAAACAGCAGTTATTTTAATGCGTTTTTTACTACTAATATACGGGATTATTGATTGTGTTGTTATTTCAATTTTCTCTATATTAGCAGGTGACAATGTAATACAATCAATATCATAGTTTTTACCGTTGATTTTTAACTTATTGATTAATAATGCATGTGAACACTCATTTATTAAATAGATTTCGACAATAGAGTTGCTATTTACTTTTACATTTATTGAGAACTTTCGTTTAAACTCTCTTATAGCAACAACGATTGCCACAGGAGTTGCTATAGCTGCTAAAGCATCTATGATTAATTGTAATAATGTAACTGTATTTTCATTCATTTTTTTACCTTAATATAATTGAATATTATCCTTTATTAAGAGTGCATCTTAGGTCCTACGCCATAAGATAGGACCTAAGATAGTGACTAAAATGTGACCAAGTTGGTGACTAAGTTATTAACAAAACAATCCAGTAAGAATATTCATTATTCTTATATAGTGATATATTAATTACGAAAGTTACCATGCAAGATCACCTGCTTGCTCAAATAGAATTTTGTTCAATGACAAGAATAAGAAATAAAATACAGTAATTCTTTGGATTAAAGAATCTGGAATATTTCAAGAAGAACATTCTTTTCCCTTTAATTAATAATGGAAAATATAAGTTATACCTGATATACATACAAGCAAAAATATATCAAAGCATAAATTAAGCCTGCAGATTTGTTTCTGTAGGCTTTTTACATCGTGATTTTAATTTTTGAACTTAAATTTGTCATATTTTCTTACTATATATTAAATTTAATCCAATTGAGCCTTGCTTTATTTTATTATTTTGAAATTTGTTGATTTTAATCTTTTCAGATAATTTAACTTTATTAAAAGGTTCTCGAGTAAAATAAAATGCCAATTTATTTTACTCAATGAACTAATATTATTAATAAACATCGGAAAAATGAAATATTAACATTTATACAACACATAATTTTGTCTTGCGAGAATAATAATTACAAATGCCATTGACTTTACTGCTTATTTTATTACATATTCCAAGCATAGAAGTAATATCATACAGTACTTATTATGAATAATGTAAATAATTTTTGCTAATATCAAAAGCAATAACAGCATAATTAATATATAAAATTATATAAATAAGAATACATCTCAGGCTTTTTATATACTCATACTTAATTAGGTTGGCTTCTTTTAATTTATCCAATAAGGTTTTGGTAACCATTTAGGTGGAGAAATTTCTCGCCGTTTTTCTTTAAGAGAAAGCATAAAAAATTGAGTATATTTATACTATTTTTTATAAAACTTGCATTTTTGTGCAGATTGTTTTCCTCGATTTTTGCACTTTCGTGTGTGCTTTCCATAAAATAACTTGCACTTTCGTGCATTTAATGTTATATTCTAAATATATAATACAAATAATATTTAAGGTGATTAAATGAAATTAAAAAGAAAAATGTATTCTCGACTTCTTGAATGGAAAGAAACCAGTAAGGCTTGTAAAGAATATTTTGAAAATTATTGATGATAAAGAGGCTATTGTATTGGATTTCTTTTCTGGTTCTGCGACTACAGCGCACGCTGTTATGAAGTTGAATTCAGAAGATGGTGGTTCAAGAAAATATATATGTGTGCAACTAGAAGAAAATCTTGACGAAACATTGGAAAAAGTAAGTGGTGAAACCAAAAAGTCTTTGAAACAAATGATAGAAGTTCTTGATTTAATTAACAAGAGACATATATTGTCTGAGGTTGGTAAAGAAAGAATAAGGCGTTCGGGAGAAAAAATACAAGCGACTAATAATGCAAATATTGATATTGGTTTTAAAGTGTTCAGAACTGCTGATACCAATATCAAGTGGAATTCTCTTATGGATATGGGACAGGTAGATATGAAACAATTGGAGTATACACCAGACCTTGTTGATTTTATGCCAGATGCAAATGATGTAGATGTAGTCTATGAGTTAATGCTCCGTCAGCGTGATGTTGCACTATCAGAAACATTAGAGCAGTTATCTGATATTGGCAGTCGTACATATCTCTATGCAAGCAGTTATTTGGTATGCTTGGAAACACAGATTACCGAGGAGCTGGTTGGAAAACTTGCAGAGCTTGACCCATTACCAATCAAATTTATTTTCAGAGATTCAGCATTCAAGGATGACATTGCGCTTAAAGATGAGACATTCCGAAGATTGAAAGCTCTGATTGAAAAGAATGCTGGAACTAACAAGCCTACATATACAGTAGAATTTATTTAAGGAGGAATGGAATTATGGCAAAGCGTATTACATTCCAATTCGAGGATGACCTTGATTATCAGATGCAGGCAATTCATTCTACTGTAGAATTATTCAGAGGTTTGTCAAGACATGTAGATGGTATTTACAGACCTAATCGTATTCGCAAAGTGGGCGAGGGTGATCCTGTTAGAAATAATGACATTGTTGTTGGTAGCAGGCTATTGGAGAACTTACGAAAAGTACAGCTATCAAATGATTTATTTGCTGATAATGTTCTGGCTGATGGAAATAACTTTACGATTGAAATGGAGACAGGTACTGGTAAGACATATGTGTATCTTCGTACAATTCTTGAGTTGTATCAAGAGTATGGATTTCGTAAATTCATGATAGTAGTTCCATCTATCGCTATCCGTAAGGGGGTAGAGAAATCGATGGAGCAGTTAACTGACCATTTCAAGAGACTTTACAACATTGATATTGGCAAACACAGTTTTATATATGACAGTAATAATCCAAAGCAGATTAGTTCAAAGTTAGTAGAGAGCAATGATTTAAGTATCTGTGTTCTAAATATTCAGGCTTTCAATAAGGATACCAATAAAATTCGTAAGGAAGATGAGTATGGTCAGAACCTTTGGGAAGATATCAAATATATTAAGCCGATTGTAATTATTGACGAGCCACAAAAGATTGAAGGTACTGCAAAGAAAAAGTCAAAATCTTTAGTTGCTATTGAAGAATTAAAGCCACTTTTTACTTTGCGTTATTCTGCTACGCACAAGCAGTTATACAATCAGATTTATAAACTGGATTCCTATGCAGCATATCAGAAGGATTTAGTTAAAAAGATTGTTGTTAAGACAGTCTATGGGGTGATTCCAAAGGATTATCCATATGTCAGATATCTTGCATTTACTTCCGATTTGAAAGCAAAGATTGAGATATTTTCACAAGATCAAGGTGGAACAATCAGATTTAAAACTTTCAATGTAAGTGGCGGAGCATCTCTTGAAGAATTATCGGGTGGTTTATCTCAGTATAAGGATTATCGCATTGCAGAGGAACCTCATAAATTAAAGCCATTGTCAGTTGCTACTAAGGAAGGATTCTTTGGTCTGGAGCTTGGACACAGTAATCATGAGATAGAGAAGAATGAGGCTGTGCGAATTCAAATAAGATTAGCGATACAGAACCATTTTACAAAACAGCTCAACATTATTCGTTCAGGTAGGAAAATCAAGGCTTTGACATTATTCTTTATCGATGCGGTAGATAAGGTGCGTGATGATTCAGCTCCTGATGGAAGAGGCGAGTATCTGCGTATTTTTGATGAAGAGTACAAAAAGTATGTAACGACTCATACGCATGAGCTAGAAATGAATAAAGAATATTTTCCAGACTACATGAATGTACAGGCTGTAAGAGAGGGATATTTTGCCAGAGACAAGAAGAATAATGCAGTAGATGTTGAAGGCTGGGATTCATCTGTGGACGATAGCGATGTGAAACTCAAGGCAAAGTCACAAGAAGATATTGATAGAGGTATCAGTCTTATTCTTGAAAAGAAGGATGAACTGATTTCTTTTGAGGAGCCTCTTGCGTTTATTTTTTCACATTCTGCATTGAGAGAAGGATGGGATAATCCAAACGTGTTTACACTTTGTACGCTAAAAGCTGGCGGTTCTGATATTGCTAAAAAACAGGAGATTGGTCGAGGATTAAGATTGCCGGTTGACAACACAGGCAATCGTTGTATTGATCGTAGAATTAATGAATTGACTGTAATAGCAAATGATTATTATGACCATTTTGCATCTGCACTTCAGAAGGATTTCAATGATAATATGCATTTTGTCAAGGATGAGGTTACTGCTGATATTTTGATTGAAACATTAAAATCGGCAGGAATTCCAGAGGAGAAAATCAGTCCTAAACTGGTGGATACACTTAAGGAAGAACTGGTGTCTGTCGGAGTGATGAATACAGACAATGTGCTGAAGGGTTCTTCACAGCAGATAACAAAAACTCTGGATAATATGGTGTTTGTTGATGATACCTTGAATGAGCATGCACAACTGATTAAGCAACAGTTCAAGGAACTGATGGTTCAGAAAGGTACCAGAAAGATTGAGATTACAAATGGTGATAATGCTCCATATGATAATGGTGTTAGAGCCTATGTGACGCAAGGTGAGTTTGAAAAGATATATCTTGGACTTCGTAAGAATCTTATGCAGCGTTCTATTTATAAATTTAAGATTGACAAGGACAAGTTTATAGATGACTGTATTTTTCAGATTAATCAGTCTTTATTATTCAAGAAAGCAAAGAATGAATACAAGGTTGAAACGGGTAGAGCAAAATTTAATACATCGCAGATGTTTGTAATGGAAGAGTTACCTTATGGCGATAAGGAATTGGAAGTGGAAATTAGTTCTGACCAAAAATCTGATTTTGAAATTGCAAATTTTATAATGTATCATACAATGTTACCTAGACTTGCAATTTTCAAGATTTTGCAGGGAGTTACTAAACGAGAGTTGCTTAATAATCAGGATATTTTGGATGAAGTGACTCAGTTAATCAAAGGAATTCTTAATGATACAAAGGCTTCCAATATTACTTCTTATGAAGTGATAAACGGATATGAATTAGATGAGCGAAATATCTTTGAGCTTGATACCATTATAGAGGCAGATTTCGAGCAGGAATGGAGAGTATTCAAAGCAAAATCTGACAGAAGTTCTGCGATGAATGAATATTACAAGCTTGATAGTGAAGGTGAGTCAAAATTTGCCCATAAGCTGGAGAATAATGAGAATGTTTTACTTTTTACAAAGCTGAAAAAGGGTGGATTTGTAATAGATACACCATATGGTAATTACAGCCCTGACTGGGCGGTAGTATGTCGCAAGGAGGCTTTGAAAGACCCATCAATCGGAATATATTTCATCGTTGAAACAAAAGCAGGTAAGACATGGGCTGACCTGACTGATGTGGAAAAAAACAAGATTCATTGCGGAGAACTTCATTTTAAAGCAGTATCCGATGATACGAAGTTTGACTGGGTAAATGGATATGAGGACTTTGTAAATAAGTTTGGTGTTGCTGAGAGCAATTAAGGAGTGCATATGCTTGAAATACCAGATGATTTTGAAGTGAATCGAAATGTCATTAAGGAAAATAGTTCCTTTCAAGAGTTGAATACATTGCTAGAGGAAACAAGAAATTTCATGTATGAAATGGGTTTTTTAGCATATGGCAGAGATAACATAGTTTTACATCAAGTTGGAGTTATCAGTGGAAATCAGATTCTAGATTCTGTAAGTAGAACGGTAGAAAGTATTCGATATTGCTGTCTGAACGCTAATTTTGCGGATGCCTATTCTCTTTTGAGAAAATATAGGGATGATTCTTTTTATTATATTTATATGCTGGCAGTTGGAGATAAGACAGATTTTATGAAGTATGTTGAATTAAAAGACTTAGGTAAAGATGAAAGAAATATATATGATTGGATCAGAAATCAACAAAATGATGTTTACATTGGAGCTATTTTCAAAGCTATTGCATCATCAAGTGCAGGGGAAGCAATTAAAAAGTATAAGTTAAAAGATGCATTTGATAAGTTGGCATTAAAATTAAATAATTTTGTTCATTCTAATGGAAAAGCATATTACAATTTTTCATATCAAAGAATAGATATACATAGCAATATTACAAAATATTGCAAAGAGTTTGGAGAGGCAATTACATATATAACGATGTCATTTTTGATGGTATTAGTTTTGATAAGACCAGGACTAATTATGTCAGAAGATTACATTGATTATTTAGATTGTGGAGATACTCCGCCAGATGGTTCCCAATATTGGGTAGCATCATTTGTATCAGAGTATGTAAGTAGGCATAAAGGAATTTTGGATGATAAATTTGATGAATATTTGAGGAGTATAACAGGTATGCAGATATAAAGGAGATAAAGTATATGGCAGATTTTAAATATGAAATTGTTGAACATATTGGCACTCTTTCAGAGAGTGCCAAGGGGTGGACAAAAGAACTTAACAAGATTTCATGGAATGGTGGAGAACCTAAATATGATATTAGAGACTGGGCGCCGGGACATGAAAAAATGGGTAAGGGTGTAACGCTTTCAGAAGATGAAATTGATAAGTTGAAACAGCTTATATAGAGATTAAGATAGTCAATATAAGTGGGGGAAATATGAAGGTAGATAAAAGAATTTCAGGTTTAATATGTAAGTTAGAACATATAATGGGAAGTCAGACATATAATCCCAATTCGTATAATGGTTGGACTGGAGAAGAGGGATGTGCATATACATTTCCGGTGAGTTATTGTAAGAATGAGGATGACTATAAGAATAAAAAAATAACAAAGACACAGTTAGGGATTGATTATATTGAACCAGAGTGTATAAAAACAATGAAATATGTGTTTGGAGCCAATCATTTGTATGTAGGAGATGGTATTGTAGAGATATTAAATTATTTGGAAGAAACTTATAATTTAGATTTCAATGAGCTTGAAAATATAAGAATACGAGAAGGGAAAAGCAGATTAGAAATAATCAGAGAAAAATTAGAAAAAGGAAAATCTGTTCGAGTTAGAGAAAAGAAAATTAAAGTGGGCGTTGACATCCCATCGGGAGAGTATGAAATTACTTGTGAAAATGATCTAAAAGAGGACTATGTCTCATGTTTAGTAATGTACATATATAATGCAGATGACAGATTTATAAATGAGATTGTTACTATAGATGAGAAAGCACATGTAGTTTTGAAAGATGGATACTCAATTGATTCAAATCATTCATATGAAATTAAAAAGTCAGATGGGAGATAACAGAAAAGTATTTTAGATATAAAGGAGGTTTTTACATGGCTGAATTGAAGTGTCCTCATTGTGGACAGGCATTTACTGTAGACGATACAGAGTTAAGTTCAATTGTACAGCAGATAAGGGATAAGGAATTTGAAAAGGATCTTGAGAACCGTGTATCTGAGTTGAAAGAACATATGGTAAAGACTCATAAGATTGAGATGGAAGCTAAGGAGAGTGAAATTAAGCTTAAGAGTCAGGAAGCACATGAAAAAGAGATTCAGAAATTAAAGAGCCAGCTTGAAAAGGCAACTGATAAGGCTGCAAAGCTGCAGGCTCAGCTTAACAGTAGTGAGGATAAAAAGAAAATTGCCGTAATGGAGGCTGTCCAGAAAGTAGAAGAAGAAAAAAGGGACTTAGAGAGCCAGCTGACCCATGAAAAGGACAAAGGAAAACTTCTTTTGGAACAGAAAGATGAGCAGATAGCTTATTATAAGGATCTTAAAACGAAAATGTCCACCAAGATGGTTGGTGAGACTTTAGAGCAGCACTGTGATATACAGTTTAACCAGTTAAGGGCTACGGCCTTTAGAAATGCTTATTTTGAAAAGGATAATGATGCCAAGAGTGGAAGTAAGGGTGATTACATATATCGTGAGACTGACGAAAACGGTGTTGAGCTTATATCCATTATGTTTGAGATGAAAAATGAAATGGATGAGACGGCAACTAAGCATAAGAACGAGGATTTTTATAAGGAGCTTGATAAGGACCGTAAGCAAAAGAACTGCGAGTATGCAGTACTTGTATCAATGTTGGAAAGTGACAACGAGTTGTTTAACGCCGGAATCGTTGATGTATCTTATAAATATGAAAAGATGTATGTTGTAAGACCGCAATGTTTTATACCTATTATAACTTTACTTAGAAATGCTGCCATGAATGCTATGGAATATAAGCAGGAACTGGCAGTGGTTAGAAACCAGAATATTGATATCTCAAATTTTGAAGAAAATCTTATGAATTTTAAGAATGACTTCAGCAGAAATTATGAGATAGCTCATTCTCATTTTGATAAGGCTGTAGATGAAATTGATAAGACAATCCAGCATCTTGAAAAGGTAAAGAAGGAGCTGTTAGGTTCTGATAATCAGTTAAGAATAGCCAATAATAAGGTGGATGAAGTAAGCATTAAGAAACTTACAAAAGGTAACATAACAATGCAGGAAAAATTTGAAAACTTAAAGAAGGACAGATAAGGGAGGGTTAAATGACCTATGAAAAAAATGAGCAAAGATGGAATTCACAGGAAAATATGACGGAAATCAGAAATCGAAAAGGAATACTTATGATTGTTTCAGCTGTAATTGTTATATTACTTATAATAATCAGCGGCAGATATTTATTTTTGCATAATAAAAGTTATAAAAATCAGGCAATAGAACGCGGAGATGCAATATATTTAAATGAAACAAAATATTCTCCAATGTTGTCATCTGATTTGAATGGATATACTATTTCAAATGTTTTGATTTGTAAAACTGACATGGGAATGAAATTATATGAAATAAATGAATATCCTGATTATGAATATATTGCTGGATATCATGAATGGGACGGCAAAATTTATAAAAAAGACGAAACAGATTGACAGTTTCCTGCTTGTAAGTGCTTTCAAGGACTTAAAACAGAATTCCGCAGGTGCCGATGTTATTGTTTATTCTGATGGTTATGGTGGAACTAGTTTTACAAAATATAATTGGAGGAGTATTCCCAAATGTAAAAGGATGGGATAAAGGGATAGTGGACACCCCATATGCTGTGATAGTTGCATAAGACAACTGCCACAGGATTACTTACATGCGAAAGTATGTAACATAGAAACTCCATCCGACGATAATCGGTTGTGAGTAGTTCATATACGATCGTATCAACAGAAATAAATGGAACCTCTTTTTTTACAAATTCTGGGGTTTATGCGGATCATCTGTTACCGGTTCAATAAGGAAATCTAAAACCTTACGCAGTTCACATCTATATTGTAAAATCCCCAATATCAGTAATAATTTTTTTAACATTTAAAATCATAACTCAAATGTTGTATTATAACTTTATTCGAGTTATAATACATAAAATAAGTTATGAATGGAGGCATATATATGGAATATCTCCAAAAAGTTCTAGGATTGAAACTGACCTATATAAATGATGACATTAAACATATACCCAATTTTGTTGGAACAAGATATGTTCTGCGTAATGTACTATTAGATAGACAAAAAGCTGTTTTTATATATCCTAAAACGGAACTAGAGCAGATTGAAACATTAAAAAAACATATTTCAAAGATAAAAAGCATAGTAAATTTACCTGTTGTTATGATTCTGGACGAAATCACATATCGTCAGAAGGAATATTTGCTTCGGGAGAAGATCCCATTTGTTGTAAATAATAAACAGATATATCTGCCTTTTATGGCGTTATATTTACAGGAACGTTGCAATGCAGAAACATTTCCTAATGAGGAAATACTTCCTTCAGCTCAGGTTCTGTTGTTGTATTTTATATATAATGGGACTGTTGAAATAACAACGAGTCAGGCATCAAAAGAACTTGGACTCACGCCTACATCTATTTCAAGGGCTTCTCGTCAGCTTGAAAAATTAGGATTAATACAGACCATGAAAACAGGTAAGCAGAAAATTATACATTCTGATAGCTCACCCAAAGAGTTATTTGAGAGAACTCAGCAGAAATTACTTAATCCAGTAAAAAAAACTGTATATATACCTAAAAATTGTGTAACTTCTGAATTGTTAGAAAGCGGATATTTCGCATTAGCTCATTATACAATGATAAATGTTCCACAAATCAAATATTTTGCAACAGATAGTATTTCGCGTTGGAAGGATGTTATGACAAATAATTTACTTGATTCAGAAAATCAAATGGCAGTTGAAATGTGGAGATATAATCCACATTTATTATCAAAAGAAGATAAGGTAGATGAACTTTCTCTAGCATTGTCATTGAGAGATGATGCAGATGAGCGAGTTGAAGCAGCAGTAGATGAGATGTTGGAAAAATTATGGGGAAAAATATAAATGGTTACAGGAATTAAAAGCTTTAAAGAGTGGTTTAAAGGAAATGAAGAGCAATATACAATTATTGGAGGTTCATATGTAAAGGATACGAAAGATGCATATGAAAAGTATAACTTTAAGCCGGAACACTTAAAACTAAAGGGATTCCCGGAAGGTGAGTATTGTCTTGGATTTGTGGAGACGAAAAGTACAAGTGCAGGAAAAAGGAACCAGCTAAATATTGAAAAGATAGAGAGCTGCAGTGATCTTAAAAATGATACAGAAGTTGATGATGTGCGGGTTGTGTACTGCGCATTATATCCGGACTCTTTTGATGAGGAAATAATTAATGCAAAGAAGAATATAATTATTAAAATTCAGGAAGCATTTTTAACTAGCGGGATATCCGATGAATTATTCAAGGTGAAAGATGTACCCTTACATGAGATAGGATTTAGTGTCAGAGTCGAGAATGCACTCAGGCGTTCCGGAATAAATTCGTTAAAATAATTGGTTCTCTGTTCCAGATGTGATTTATTGAGGGTAAGAAATTTAGGTAAAAAAGGAAGGGCAGAGCTTGAAGCACTTCTTTTGGATAAGTATGGGGTTACTTTAAGAGAAGCATTAAAAATTTAGTGCTTAAAAAGACATGATAACAGTTCTTATACTATAAAGGCAGTATATGTATGGGAAAATTGGTATTGACCGAGCTCTTTGAGCGAGGGATACTTCTTGTCCGAAGGGCAAGAAGGTGTAACTGAGAATACTTAGATCAATCGAAGTTTTTAGGGCTAAAGCCAATATAAATAATACTAGACAGGTTTGTCCAATAGCGTAAATACGGCATTTTCTCGCTTTGTGTCGTGTTATGTTTAGTAGAATAATATTACTCTGTCAATGAAAGGAGGAAACAGTATGGATCAGAAAAAGATTGGACGTTTCTTAAAAGAACTTAGGAAAGAAAAGGTTATTACACAGGAACAGCTTGCCGAAAAGATAAAAGTTTCAGGCCGAACGGTTTCTAGATGGGAAACAGGTGTTTGAGTTATAATAGGACCAAGTTAGATGAAACCCAGTAAAATCAAGGGGTTATGCCTAATTTAGTCCTTGTTTTTATACCATTTTAGCGGTAAAGATAGGGCAGCGCTGCAATATTAAACCGAAAATCCAAGTCAGTATCA
>ENA-OOWX01000255-OOWX01000255.1-human-gut-metagenome-genome-assembly--contig:-NODE-255-length-36637-cov-48.288120_pt1 | contig 36637 bp, 39 predicted proteins | sample MGYA00241583_ERZ501335 | MGnify/ENA primary metagenome ERZ501335 (study PRJEB25962, sample SAMEA2042731) | human gut metagenome | biome: human gut; feature: human-associated habitat; material: faeces...
CCCTTCGTTTTCTTCAACTATAACGTTTTTCCCTAAGCCGTCAACTCCAAAATCAAACATGGCGCCGTTTCATCCAATTTCCCCTCATCAAACCAACCAAACATCCCATTTATCAAACCCTTAACTAAGGGCGCCGCCTCAACTCCTCCAAGCCAACTAACAATTCATCAAATCCAATCAACAACCCTCATCTTTCACACACCAAAATCCCAAAATAACCTACTGTCATGCAGGTCATTCCCAAGAAAAACCTCCAAACCATACTCCTCCCTTTTCTGCCCTCATCCAACCTCTCTTACCACCTCTCTCCACCAATTCTTCGCCCTCTCCCTCTCCTCTACTTCCACCCCTCTCTTACTCTCTCCAACCTCCACCAAAAATCGGTATTATTCCTAAGCCCCTACGCTCTTCCCTATTCCCATTTAATTTCGCCAACCTCTATCCTCAAATCCAAACCTCGGTAAGATAATACTGATTTTTTCCTTCTTGACTCTTCTTCTCATTTCCCCTATATTGCCTCACATTAGTTCCTACTCCTCGACCGGGACCAGTTCGGGGGACTCCAGACCCCTCCCACCTCAAGTAAGACTGCGTGTTCATCCGAACGCCAATCAGTGTCAAGCTTTTTTTGTGGAATTGCAAGGAGAAAATTTATTATGACGTGGAAAAGAGAAGAGGGCCACCAGTTATGAACGGGCGGCCCTCTTGTGTATTATGTTTGCTGTTAGGCTGTTATGAATCTATCCTGTAGTATCTTTTGATGAGTTTGATGATGTGTTCATAATTTGGCCATTCGCTTGCGACCTTTTGTGCTTGTTCTAGGTCGGGCAGTGAGCTACGGGAATAGAGGTTTGCCATGATCCTGTCGAGTTCCGACTGTAGTTCTGTTTCTCGGACGAGCCTGCCGTCAGTTCTGAGGGCGTCAGGGAGGGCTTCTCTAGGGACAGCCCTAGTTGCCAGTTTCCCGGACTTGGCAATGTAGATTTCTTTGATGATAATCTCGTAGTATGTTTGCCTTCTGTGGCCGCTTGCTTTGGTGATGATTTTGGGGCGAGGGAGATAGCAATAAAGCCGCTCTATTTCGCGCGTTCTCGATTTGCGGGCATACTTTGCTTGGTTAGTGATCCGCTCACGATATGAGGCGCATGATGCCTTTCTGAGGCGTGATGAGTGTACGTGCTTTCCGGTTTTCGCGTCGTAGAGGAGGATTAAGGCGTCCACGTCGTCATGCGTGGCGATTGCTCTAGCGGCGACGATTGCGGCCCACTTAATGTTTTTTGACTTCGATTCTCCTTCGATGATTTCGGTTTGTAGTGGGTTGTATGACCTGATGATGACTGCCTTGTAGTCGTAGGTTTTTTCTCCTTTTGATTTGGTTGATTGATTCATAACGTTTTGTTATAGTTGTTTGTTGTTGATTGTTAGAGGTTAGAGATCACAGATGATAGTTGCGTCCCCATTGCGGAGATTTTAAGTTAGGCTAGTCCCCCTATCGACGAGCCTATTCAGTGCAATCTCAAGGGGCGTCCCTCGTTCCATGATTAAATTCATCAGAAGATCCATCGGCGCCCCCGCCCCGTAAATGTAGACTCCATTCCCGTCACCGGAGACGGGAGAAAAAAGGAAACGGTTTTCTTCCATCTTATCGCGAAGTTTTTTTTCCAGCAGGTCTCTTTTGGATTCCGAAAGCCAAGAGGCGAAATAAATTGATAGGGAAACATTTAAGTCTTCATAGTTTTCAACGTCTTCAACTTCGTCATAGTTTTCCGGATCCTGAAAAAGTAAGCTGACGCCTCCCTCGTCAAGGGCGTTCAGCTCGACGCCCTCGCACTCTTCAATGACCACCTTTTCGCGCACCAGCTCATCTTCCAGTCCCGTTCTGATGAGGTTCAGTTTTTCTTTCAATTCTGTAGTTACTTTCATTTTTTTAGCAGGTTGATTTTTTTCAGGCTTCGGCCACAAAACCGCTTTCGATGCAAAACCAGGTGGGAAGAGTCACAAAACAATCTCCGGCCCAGACTCCGTCTTCTTTTTTATCGATAGCCGCGATGAGGCTTTTCGGAATCCAATGGTAAGATGAGCCTCCGCAGCTGTAGTCCGTGTCAATCTGGATGGCTTTCTCGGATTCTTTGGACACGATGGCGCGTACCTTGGAAAGCTTCCAGTTGGTCTTTACGGAGGACCCCAGTTGATTTGCATCAATATTCAATTTGTGGGTGATGATCATTTCTCTTTTTTCCTTTCTTGTTTATTGTTTAGTCGATTTTCTCAAATTCGCGCCTGACGTTGCCCGGCATGACGTCCCAGTTAGTCTCTCTAATCAGCATGTTGTCTCTTATCGTCGTGGCGTCAATAAGGACGAGCGGCAAGCATCTTCCTCTCTTAGGTTCTCCGCTCGGCACCTCATCCCACAGCGCACCACGGATGATGCGCACGGCGTCATATGGTGATAAGCCTTTCGAGATGCGGACGTTCGCGAGCTTGTACTCTTCTTCTCGACCTATCTCCAGATAGATGTTTCCGTCTTCGTCGAGGCAGGCCATGTAGGTCATGGCGCAATCTATGCCTTTCTTTAATATTTTTCTCATGTTTTTCCTGTTGTTAATTGTTAACAACCAGCGTGATTAGTGTCATCAGTGTGATGCAGATCATGACTGTCAATGACACGGCAATGACTATCACACTGCCCAGCGGCGCGTGCCTGTGCGTGTAGTCTAGCCACACGCTACGGATGACAGCGGCAAAGCCTACTAGGCTCACAACTCCAAGCGCGATGATAGCGGCGTTTTTCATAGCTCCTTCGTAAGTTAGAGGATTTCAATCCACCGTCCACCGCAAGCACGACGCCTTTGCGCCCTCATGTCTATCTCCGTGATCTCTTCCGAGCGGTAGTAGATCACATGCACTGGCACGCCTAAGAGCTTTGACATGCGAGCTTCGGCTTGTTCCTCGGCATTGCAATCTCCAACTCTTGCAAAGGCCTCTAATAGACGCTTTGATGCTAGTTTATCAATGGTCACTTTCATGTTTGTTTTTTTGGTTGTCTGGTGTCGTCGTTCGAGGCGTCGTGCCCCTCACTTGATGACCTCTTTATATCAATTTTCCCTCACCATTGCAAGCTTTTTTTATCAACTCGTCACACTTTTTTTCAAATCATCATCATTATATTGGCGACACCAACAACATGATAGGCCACTCACACACACATACGCATCACGACGCCTGACGCTCGCCAATACCAGCTCACACCTCTTAGTATAGCCGAGACAATACACACCACTAGGGGGAGCCACTGGAGAGGGCCTAGAGGGGGCCGGTGGGAGAAAAAGCGGCGGCGTGTCAAGCGCACGAAGAAGGGTCCCTGCTGTACAATAATGTTTAGAAAAGAATTGTTTCTGAAGTAAGAATGTATGAGAGGCTTATATATATGGAGATTTGAAGTTTGGTTGAGTTGTTTATGAGAAAAGGCATAGACAATGAGATGTATATGATTTATATATGTTTATGAGATGAGAGCAGAATTATCAGAAGAGCTTGAGAGGCATATTGAGTGGTTGTTGGAGTGTGATGAGAGTGAAGAGAGGGAGAAGGAGTTAGAGAGGCTTGGTTATGGGTTGAAGGTAGGGATGGTGGAGTTGAGAGGGATGTTGTTGGTGTTGTTGGGAAGGAAGAGCTATGGAGAGATTAGTCGTGATTTGTTAGGGGAGAGGGATGAATATTTTGAGGATGAAATGAGGAGGAATGAGGAGAAGTTGTTAGAGATGTTGAAGAGGGAGTTGAAGGATGGGCTGAATATGGATTTAGGGGATGATGGAGAAGTTGGGGTGTTGAGTAGGGGAGAGGTGGAGCGGTTGTTGAGTAAGATGGGAAGGGGGGAAGGAGTGAGTGGTAAGGACCAGTTGCAGGCGTTGAGCATGTTTATAAGGATGAAGGGGTGGCTTGGGAATGGAGGGGGTAGTGAAGAGGAGATGGGGAGTGAGCTTAGTGAATTGTTGAAAGGGGGGAATTATGGGGATAAGTAATGAGGCGCGGTTGGAGGTAGAGGGGAAGGGAGTTAGGAAATTTGAGCAGGAGTTGTATTACTTGCTGATGGGGTGGAAGAAGTACGGGAGATGTAGTTTGAATGTTAGGAGGGCGTATGACATATACGAGAGGGACGGGAAATTGGAAGAGAAGAAGAGGTATTTGAGTAAGAAATATAAATTGGTTTATGAGGGTTCTAAGCTGAGGGGAGTTGAGAACCTGAATGGGATTATGCCTGCTGGGGTTTCTGCTGGGGATGATGTGGTTGATGGAGAGGAGACGTGTAAGTTTTATGTATTGCGGAGCAGGACGAAGTACCGGATTAAGGGGAAGGCTAGGTGGTTGTATAAGAAGTATGGAGGTAGGGATAGTACAGATTTGGTGTTGTTTGCGTGGAAATTTATGAGCAAAGAGGCGATTGGTCCGCACGTTAATGTTGACTGGCAGGCGGTTGAGTTTGAGATGAGAGAGATAGTAAAGGATTAGTGGTTGAGATGTTAAGTTTGGAAGAGAAGAGATTGTTATTGGAAAGGTTGAAAGACCCTATGTGGAGGCTGAGCAACTTGTATGAGATCAAGTTGACGGATGGTCGAGTGATTAGATATGAGCCTAGGGAATTCCAGCGTAGGTTGCATGAGGAGTGTTATTTGAATGGGAAGAAGAGGTTTTTGGTGCCGAAGTCGCGTCGTCAGGGGTGCAGTACGTGCATTGGTGTGATGATGGCGGACATGGCGGCGTTTAATGAGGGTTGGTTATTGGCGTTGGTTGACAGGACGCAACCTGATGCTGAGGAGAAGTTGAGGGAGATAGTGAGGGTTGCGTTGGAGAGTTTGAGGAGGAAATTGCCTTGGTTGTTTAAGATGGAATTTAACAACAAGATGATTACGGTGGAGATGGTTGGTAGGAAGTCGAGCCGTATAGTTGGTGGTAAATACTTTAGGGGCAGTGGTTTGGGGTTTGCGCACATATCGGAGTTGGGAACGATAAGTGCGACGGAGCCGAAGAGGGCGGCGGAGATAGTGAATGCGACGTTTCCTGCGGCGAAGGATGGATTTATTTTTGTTGAGACGACAGTAAGAGGGGGGAAGAAGGGGATATTCTACGAGAACGTGATGAATGCGTTATCGATAGAAGAGGGGCATAGGGGGGAGAAGGACTTTAACGTTGTATTTTTGCCGTGGTGGGAAGATGAGAGCAATGTTAGTGATGATGATGAGCCGTTGACGGAGAGTACGAAGAGTTACTTTACGACGTTGAAGGCGAAATATGGGATCGATTTGGAAGACAGGCAGAAGGTTTGGTGGCAGAAGGCGAAGAGGCAACATGGCTTGTCGATGAACGAGGAATACCCTTCGACGCTGGACGAGGCGTTTGAGGTGCCGATGGAGGGTGCGATATTGGAGGAGGTGCTTGAGGCATCGATGAGGGATGGTCATTTTTTGCATGCGCCATATGATCCGACATTGCCGTGTTATGCGACATGGGACTTGGGGAATCCGTTGAATACGGTTTCGACGGTGTTCCAGTTGAAGGAGGGGTTGATATGGATAGTTGATAGCGATTGCGGCCAATATAGCAGTGAGGGTCCGGCGCAGAGGACGGCTCGATTGTTGAGTAGATTTCCTACCTTGATGCGGAACATATTTCCGCATGATGCTGGGTACACGACGGATACGGGTTTAAGTCAGGCGTACATGTGGCAACAGGCTGGGTTGCCGGGGATAGTATGCTTGCCTAGAATAAGAGATAAATGGATAAGTATCAATTACTTGCTAGGGATGTTCCCTTTATTGAGATTTGATATAGGTGGGACGGAGAAGGCTTATCCGTACTGGTTAAGCTACAGGATGAAGCCCGCGCTTGGAGAGAATGGGGCCTATAAGAACGAGATCGTGCATGATAGTTCGTCGCATTGGAGTGATTCGTTGAGATACATAGCTGAGGCTCGGATGGCTGGTTTGCTTGGGAACGTAAGTGGAGGAGGAGAGACGCATGTAAAGAAGAGCTTTGGCCGGAACTTTAGCAATTTAAATATTGATAGGAACAACTATGAAGGCATCATGTCTAGGAGAGGAGGGGCGCGCGGTCCTGAAAGCTTTAGGCGCGGATTTTGATGCGTCTTGGGAGGAGCATCGTTATTTATATCGGAGGTGGGATGATAGATGCCTTGTGATGGGGCATTTCTTTCGGATGGAAGAGGGGTGGGCTGATGTGGAGGAATGCTGGTGTAGGGTGAAGCAGGCGTGCGTTCCTTCGTTATCATGTAGCCGTCATGATGCGAATGGGTTCTTCTTTTATTTAGGGGTTGGAGATTTTAGAGTGTTGTTAAGATGGATGATAAAAGAGGAGAGGATGAAATATTTTATTGGCTTTCGTGCGGGGAATGTGTATCTGTACGGGAGAAAAGAAGTTGAATTGCTAATTAAATTATTAGGAAAGGGAAAAAATCATGGGCGGCAATCCGTTTAAAGAGATAGGCAACGCTATTAGCGGCGTGTTCAAAGGTGTTACTAATATCGTTGGAGGCGTATTAGGCTTGAAGCAGAACAAGGAGGGGATGGATGCTCCTGCTCCTGAGAAGCCAGTGAATGAGGTAACAGTCGATACGTCTGGCACGGAGAACAAGATACGTGAGAACAGACGCCGTAGTTCCTTTGGAGGAACCTTTGTTGCGAGCAAGAACGCCTTGGGGGCAGGTAGCGGGGTAAGTGGCAAAAGTGCATTAGGTCAATAAGATGGTTACCAACAAACAAGATGCCAAGCAGAAGCATGCGGATTTGTATGCTTTCCGCCAGCGGTACGTGAGCAACTGGCAGAGGATCGCGCAATACGTTGATCCTGAGAAGAAGTTCAACATTAACGGTGCGGTTTATCAATCTACTGGGACGGACCTTGGCTATTTGGACCAGACGCTTGAAAGGGCTTTGAGGGTAAATGCGGCTGGCCAGCATGAGCTTATAACGCCCAAGAGTCAGGAATGGTTTAGCTTTGAGCCATTGGCGAAGATCGACGATCAGAGCCAGATTGATAGCACTATTGAGAACATTTATTATGAGACAGGGAGGCAGGTTGCGTGGTTTATGCGCAACAGCAACTTCCACACGGCTTCCGAGCTTTTTTACTTTGATCGTGCGGCTTACGGTCAGGCGGCCTTCTGGTCTGAATGGGACAAGGTGCGGGGGATGTTGAAATTTGCGCATATTCCTGTAGGGGATTTCATGGTGGACAGGGACAAGTTTGGGAATGTCCATACGTTTTGCTGGGACGAGTGGATGAGAATACAGGACATTGTGGCAACGTTCCCTGAGAAAGTACTGCCTGACATGGTGAAGGAGAAATATCAGGCGAGCAGTGTAAATCCTGACAACTATCTTGTGTTCCATTTGCTGGAGAAGGTGGAGAGGACGGGAGACGAGAAGCTGATTAAAGAGGCTAATGGCAGGCCGTGGGTGATGCGTAGCGTGTTTGACCAGTCAGGAGATGTTCTGGCGACGCAGTATTTTTGGACAAGCCCTGTGAGCGTCTCAAACTATTTTGATATTGCCAATTCTCCTTATGGGGTAGGCGCTGGCTTGAGGGCATTAGGGGACCAGACCGAATTGACCAACTCCGTTAAGGCGTTGAGCGAATCGGCCATGCAGAAGATATTCCCGCCGATGCTGGTGCCGGAAGGATTTGATGGGAACATTGACTGGGGGTTTGGCGGGGTGACAACCTTCAACCCGATGAACGTTCAGGCCAAGCCGACGCCCTTGTTCCAGAACATGATGCAGGCTAATGAGATGCAATGGCAGGTGCAGAGGCTTGAGAACAACATTCAGAAGACATGCGACATGGATTTGTTTGCGCCGTTGTTGCAGGTCAAAGACCCTCAATACATGAAGGCGACGGTGGCGCAGATGATCGAAGCGTATTCTGCGAGGATTGCTTCCCCTGCCTACACTAGGTTGACGGAAGAGTTCCTACAGCCTGTAGTGATGCGTTGCTATGAGCTTCTTCGAGATGAGAAGCTTGTTCCTGCGCTGGATGATTTTAGCATCAAGTTTACGACTCCTTTCCAAATGCTTTTGGACCGTCACCAGCCGACGCTATTCTCCGAGTTCATGCAGACGATTGCGATTCCTTTGGCTCAGATTGATCCTGATGTGATGATTAGCTTTGATACTGATTTTATCATGAGGTCAGGGATTAAATCTATTGGGATGCCGACCAAGATGCTCAAGGATAAAGCGAAGGTTGACCGTCTTATTAAAGAAAGAGAAGCGGCGCAACAGGGGGCCAATCAGATGGCTAATGCTCTTGAAGCTTCTGAAATCCAGAAGAACATTGGAAGCGCTATAGGGAACATGCGATGATTTATGGAAATAACTACTGATGATAAAAACAAGAAGAAGGCATTAAAGGTTTATGACTTCTTCGGAAATGTAAGCAAAGTGCCGGAGGAAGATTTTATCCGGTTCCGGGAAGAATTTAAGGGGTCCGAATTAACCAATCGCTTGCTCTTTTACCTTACTACAATGGTTGACCTTTCTTTGTGTGATAAAGAACATGTGAAGAAGGAAGCCCCCTTGCTTGCAGACTTTGATGCGAACAGAGCAATGTTCATATCAGGAGCGCGCCAAGTGCTTGAATTAATAAAATACCTAGCAGGAAAATGATTGATAGCAATCCAAATAATGTAGGGGGTCAGGCCCCTACCACCACTACAGGGAGCGCCGCCTCCTCCACGCAAACTACCCAGCCTGCACAGCAGATGCAGATGCCGGGTACGATGAAGCTTGATGCAAATCCAGCTCCAACGGATACGCAACAGCAGGCATTTAAGGTGGCTGATATTATCGGCGAGGATGGTTCTTTCAAGGAAGGGTGGACTTCCAAGTTTGAAGGCGCCGACTCTCTAGGGAAGTACAAGAACGTTGATGAACTGGTGAAAGGCTTTGTGAATGCCAACCAGTTAATCGGGAAGAAGTTTGACGGCGTGAAGAAACCCGGAGAAGGAGCCAGTGAGGAAGAGATTAAAGCATGGCGCTCCTACATTGGCGTTCCTGACAATGTTGATGGGTACCAGATTCCTGATGAGTATAAGGACGACTATGACGAGGCGAGCTTTAAAGAGTTTGCGGCGTTTGCCCATAAGCACAACATCCCAGCTGAGACGGCACAGGAGCTTCTGCGCTATCAAGATACGCTTTACCGCAAGAACAATGAAGAGTTTGTAAGGAGAGTGGAAGAAGCTTCCAAGCAGGCTCAGGAGCATTTCAGGAAGGAATGGGGGCCGCAGTATGAACGCAACGCAACAATCCTTCGGCAGAGCTTGATCGATGCGGGGATTGACGTTGATGATAGCTCTTTTGCGATGGCCCTCAATAACCCATATATCTTGGAAGCCTTGTACGAAAAGGCGGCAAGGTATCAGGAAGGGACGATGCCCACTCCGGGCGTGATGAGGTCCCAATCAGGGACGAGTGCCCAGCAACGCATGATTGACATGATTTCCAAATACGGAAGTTTGGACCGGATGCCAAAAGATGCGAGGGAGGAATATAATCGGCTTGCATCTACGCACGTTCAATGGTAATGTTTCTCAGTCGTCGTTAGTGGCTTAACTACGTGTATGTTCTCCTTCCTCCGTGTTTTAATTGATGCGGAGGAAGGTTTTTATTGAAATATTAAGCAATACGTAGTAACACATGTGGGTCTCCTTGTGAAAGGACGCGCCATTCTATAGTTCATTGTTATTTCTTCTTTGTTTTACCCGCACTAATATTTTTATTAGTGCGGGGTTTTTTGTTGCAATGTTATGTGATGTGTGCTTGTTTTGGCTTGAACAACCCGGACGGACACTTGTTCAAACAGTTTCGTGAACCACCGCCGTTCACACAGACAGCCCTGATTAGGACACCTGCCTGATGCAAGATGCAAATCTTCTTCGAGGCGGTACGTTTAATTAAGAATTAAAATCATGGCTAATTACGGAAACTTTTATGATTTGGCGGTAAATGAATACACGCCTTCAATCTATGCGGGTGTCCAGCAGATGACTTCACGAACTGAACGTTATCTGCGAGTTTATCCGCTTGCTTCGCGCCAGCGCAGGTTCCAGATCATTGATCCGGTGAACTCTCAGGAGATTACCGACCTGTACGGCGATACCAACCCTCAGCAGGCTAACTTCAACGTTCGCTGGTTGAAGACTACGCCGTTCAAAACCACGCATGAAATCAGCCGCATTGAAATGATGCAGGCGGGAACGATTGAATCTCCGATTCCTCGCATCGTTCAGGCTGAACGCATGGAAATGGCACGTCGTCGTGACCACATCGCGGTTAACGGCTTGATCGGTACTGCATGGACTGGGGAGAATGGGGACGTTGCCGTTCCTTTCAACGAAACTTTGAATACGATTCCTGTTGGGTACAATCCTTCCGGGACGTACACCGCTTCCGGCTTGACGCTTGAGAAGCTTCTTCAAGTTCGTAACATCTTCGGTTCCCGGAACGTGCTTGGTCAGGACGTGGACCGTCAGGACTTGGGCGGCCCGGAAATCATCATGCTCATCTCTCATGAAGAGCTTAAGGACTTGCTTTCTCAGGAAAAGGTTGCAAGCATCTTGTACAACGTGGACCGCCCGCTGGTGTCTGGTAACATCTTTGATTACCTCGGCATTAGGTTCGTTGCCATGTCTCCGGGAATGCTTCCGTTCGGCTCTCGTCCGCTGGGAACGACTACTGATCCGACGAAAGGCGATTCCACGGCAAACGTTCGCACCTGTATTGCGTTTAACATGAACTCCGTGGCCTTTGGCGTACTGGAAGAACTGTTCGTACGCATTGATGAGCGCCGCGACAAGCAGTACGTGTGGCAGACCTACACGGAACTCGCTATGGGTTGCACCCGCATTGAAGACAAGGGCGTCCTCAAGGTTGATGTGACCGGAACTCAAATGGTTTATTAAAGAAAGGATAAAAAATCATGGCTACTTTTCCAAGCATGGCTAAGGCGGAGATTGACGGTGGAGTTCCTCCGTTCCTGAACGCTCAAATGTCTAGAGGAGCTACCCTTAAAAAGGTAATCTCCTATACGGCCGAGGGAGCCGTTACTGCGGCATCGTCAACCATTCAAGATATTGATCTCCCGGAAGGGTGCATCATTGATCTTAGCTCGATTGCCTTTTCCCACGATGGCGTAGGCGTTGGCAATTATACTGTCGCCATTGCCCTGACTGACAAGAATGGGAACATCGTGAACAATATTATTGCTCCTATTGGTGTTCTCGCGGCTACGGCCACGGCTAATGAAATCGTGAGGTTGGGCGTTACTTCCAATGGCAATAAGCCGGGGTTGTTGATGGTTGACCCCTACGAAAAAATTCTGACCGCTATTATTAGCGGAGATGAAATGCCCGATGTGCAAAACAAGAACAGCGTGCTGAAAGAAAGATACCATTTCTGCATTGTTGTTCAGAACTCGGCGGCAGTTGCGGCTAACAAGACCTTCACTATTGTGATGGATTGTATCATTCCATAACCTGAACAGAAGCGGCCAATGACTGATCTTGAAGTAGCAAACTTCGCGTTGGGATTGCTGGGACAATACAAAGTCTCCGCCTATCCTGATTTACAGAACAATCCTACTGTCTATGGTCAGGCATTGGCCGCTTATCTTCCTTTTGCCATTAATGATTTGATGATTGATGGTAATTGGAACTTTGCCCGTAAAAGGGTAGAACTTCTCCCTGTGGATGATGAGAAGCCACTCTTCGGCTTCTCCAATGCGTTTACGTTGCCTTCTGATTTGGTGACTATTATCTCCGTGAATGGCGAGCCTTGGGAGAACCAGCTCCAATTTGTGCAGATTGAAGGGAACTATCTGTACGCCAACACCGATGTGATGCGGCTTGTCTATCTTGGCGATATCCAGAACAAGAAAAGCACTCAGGAATTCCCGACCATTTTACAGCCCCTTCTAGGCATTCGCTGGGCACAACTATCTTGTGTACGGATTACGAACAACCTTGATCTGTACAGGCTCCTTTCCGATATGTACATGAGGGAGCTTTCTCGTCTCCGTGAGAATGATTACGTCAATAATACTGGAGGCAGATACAACTACTACAACAGGTTAATGCGGCAGTCTGGCTGGAACCGTGTTCCCTATGGAACGACTTTCCCCTTTGGCGGCCATAACAAGCTTTTATAACATGGCAGACAACAGGCAAACACAGCTTCAACTTAACTTCAATGGAGGGCAAGTCTCAGAATCTTTCACGCCTCGCGTGGACATGCAACGTTATCTTACGTCGTGTTCTCGCATGCGTAACTTTATTCCACGCCAATATGGGAAGCTTCAACGACGACCGGGATTCAAGCTGGTAGATCGGATGAATGGCCCTTTCCGTATGCTTTACTTTCCCTGTACTTCGGAGGACATTTACATCGTATGCCTGCATGCTGGGGTGAAGCCGGGCCTTTCTGGTTTCGCTACAATCTATCAATGCGGGCATCTTGATGAGAATCCGCGCCCTATTTGGAATATCCCTCTTGATCTTAAACAGGAGTATGCCAAGAACGGATGGACTTCCGGCTTCACGGTAGATGAGTTAAAGGAAGTCAAATACGTCTCGCAGAACGACAAGCTTTGGATTGTCCACAAGAATCACTACCCTATTGTTCTAACAAGAACTCGTGATGATTCTGGGAATATCACTTTCAAGTTAACGGAATTTACTTTCCTAATCTTTCCGTCTTCGGATGATTACCTTGACTCCATGAGCGACACGATTGGCTCAGAGTTTGTGGATATTGCGATGTTCGTAAAGAAGCAATCCAATTATCCTGACATATCATACAATGCGAAAGTAACTACTTCCAACGTCATGGCCAATATGTTTTGCGATATCCCCTTCCTGTATGACCCTTCTTGGGATATTTCCGTTTATGGACAAATAGTTAATGAATGGCTGGAAGGATGGGAACAGGGAGATATTATAAACTGCAACGTCCGCACCAGAGCGACTGATGCCTATTATAGTGGTCAATTATATAATTGGACTGAGATAACTAAATGGCCTCAATATTTCAATGCGGTCAACATCATGTTTGCTTATGTTCAGGGGGAATGGAAGATTGATGTAGGAAAAGAGTTTGATAATAGCTATGCCTTCTATGTTTCGGGGATGAGTATCCGGGAGACGTTCAAAGGCATGAATAAAGGCATATCCATTGCCAATGTGTCGAACGCTACCCAACCAGCTAATAGGCGAGTTACTATCACAGGAAGCGCCCCGCATGGATATTTTCTTGGATTCGCTTTTACAAATTCAGCTACAAATGGCATTCATACGGTTGAAACTATTAGAAATCTTCCCGTTGAGCTGACATGTGCCGATACGGTTTCGATTAATTCCTATCCATTTGCTACTTACATCAACCAGAAGAATTATGATGGTTCCGTAAATGATGGGGTAGTATTCAGGAACATTAACATTTTGCCGATGGCCTATGCGCCAGATCGCAGTTCATTCTTTAATGATATCTCCACGAATTTTTTCAGACTAAACTATTTTGCTACGAAACAACCAAATGGCGCTATTGTTTACAGGTTCAACACTCTAGTAAAAAGCGCCTTTAATGTTCAGAAGGGATATCCTTCTGCCGTTACTATCAGGCGAGGCCGTCTTATCTTCGCTGGAACTAAGGCCCAGCCCCAAACGATATGGGCGTCGCGCGTGGACAGATATGAAGACTTTTCCGTTGATGACCAATCGGATTCCGGATGGAACCTTACGATAGGCGCGAATCAGGCACAGGTCATTCAGTGGCTTTCTTCTTCCAAGGATTTGATTGTTGGGACGGACATTGGCGAATGGGTTATTAATGATGATGATCTTAATAGTCCGGTCCCTACTATTAAAGAACAGAGCCGCTGGGGTTCATCTACTTTTCAGGGAGAGTTGATGACGGAAAGCTTGTTCTTTGTCCCGAAGGACAGGAAAGGTCTTATCCATTCCCTTTATTCTTTCCAGATTGACGGCTACCAGTCCGAAGACGTTTCCATTGTTGCTTCTGATCTTCTTGAATCCGGCATCACGTCACAGAGCATTATGAAAGACCCTGACCCTATTTGGTGGGGGACGTCAGAAGATGGGAAGATGCTTGGATTCTTATTCAACCGCACGCAGGAAATCCAAGGCTGGCATTGGCATGATATTCAAGGAGGGAAGTTCAAGCAGGTTGTTTGCTATCACAATCCGGTGAAGCGTCAAGAAGGCATATTCGCCTGCATTCAATGCGTTCCTCCGGCTGGTTCAACTATTCCTTTGGACAATGCTGAGTATTATTTAGCGTACATGGACTTTGACCACCCGTGTATTGACTTCCCAACGACAGCGGAGTGTGGCCCTGCTTTGCTCAGTGGAGCAGGATTTTTGGGAGAATGGACTTCGTTTGCCTCAAAGGAAGTAGTTACAGGCAATATAGACCCCCTAGATTATTATTTAGCCTCTAGTTTATGCTGGCAAGGTGGAGAGCCGGGGCAATTAGTCCCTTATTCAGGCATCTATCCAAAGATAGATATTATAACTCAAGGCAATTCTGGATTCAACAATGGTAAGACTACGGGTTATTGCTGGACGTTTACAGGAGAGCTTAACCCTGAGGGGTATTATTCTTTCAGCAATGGCAATCTTACCGGAGGAAGAATTAGATTCTCTCCTACATTTGAAGCCGGGAATAATGCTTTAGTTGGCTATTCAATGACTGGTACGTTTTCTTCCTTCTTATGGGGCTTGCACATTGAGTCCGAGTTCATATCGATGCCTATGGGGAATACTGCCAACTACATCATCCCCGCGATGACGACCAAAATCAACCAGCTAAGGTATCAGGTCTCGCGGGACACGTCTGATGATATAGCGCCTAATGGTGTCGTCATGGGGGATTATGCATCGACGTATGGAGGCCCTCGAATCCAAGCGCAGGTAGAAGCATTAGATTATTCCGCTCCTTTGGGGATGAAAAAGAATGACACGTTAGGGATAAGGTTGTATCTTAATAACGGACGAGGACATGAGGTATTAAGTGGCCCTTCATCCACCGATACCAGATTGTATTTCGCGTTTACGGACGCAAAGAACACGGACGTCTTATCAGCATATATCATTTATGATTCCAACCTCGTATGATAACCTTGGGTGGGCAGATGACTCTTTGATAAGCTGGCCTAGCTGGATTGAAAATTCAGTTGTGCCGAATCTTACATACGGGGATGGATTGTTGCCGGGTTATTATGACAGCGGAGAAACGGCAGTATCTGCTTCTTATGCTCCTCTTCCCGAATTAGGTTACCCGGAGATGCCCCAACCTGCGCCGACGTCTTCGACATATGGCGTTGAGATGCAACCTCGTGTGGCGTCCATTAATACTACTGCAAGCACGTTACCTATTAGCAACCAGCCGCTTACATACAACCAAGTTCAGCCGGAGTTCGGCAATAATTCTCAGACGTGGAGTGCGGCTAGCAATGTTCTTGGAGATGTACTAGATAATCTTAACAAAGAACACCAGTATCAAATTGCTGAACGTGGCTACAATATTCAGGCGCAGGCATTAGCTGAAAGGTCGGAGTCCGCTTACAAGATTGCCGGGACAAACATGATGCGTCTCCGTGGCAATCAGGAAAGGTATTTAACGCAACAGCGCGTGGCGGCAGTGCGTACGGGCTTTGCCCCTACCTCGGGTTCCATTGAGGCCGTGCAACGTGGCACGATGAGCAAGTTCGAGCAACAGATCGCAGACTCCGAAAGAGAGGCAGAACAGAGTAGGCAAGACACCATGTATCGATCGCGCGTCATGTCATGGCGTGCAGGACAGGCTAGGAAGGCCGCTAAGCAAGCTCGCACCTCAATGTGGGGTTCTCTTATAGGAAGCACCATAGGAGCCGTTGTAGGCGGCCCTGTAGGAATGCGAGCAGGTTCCAAGATAGGTTCATCAATCGGAGGGTTCTCTTAATATGGCAGAAGATACAAGAAACATTCGTCTTGGAGTTCCGAGTCAGGCGAGAAACGCAACGATGCCGGGGTCGCCGGACAATCGTTATGCTTCTACAGGGCAAAGCGATGTATCGCGCTTTGTTCCGATCGGCAGTGAATTTAATGCGGAGACAAGCAATCGTGCGGCGAGGAATTTAACAGAAGGTCTCTCCTTAATCGGGAAAGCCAAGGCAGAAGTTGAGACGGTTAACGACAGTATCATGTCTAGGCGCATGCAGGCTGAGCTTACAAATGCTTCTGCTAAGATCATTTCGTCTTTATCTACCGATCCTGAATACATGAACAAGCCGAGCATGTGGACTCAGGTTTATCAGGAGAGGATGGCCTTAGCTCAAGAAGATATTAATACTAGGTTTGACGGCGCTTTCTTGGTCGGCAAGAACAGATTGCTGACCGATGAAGCCTTGAATCAGATCAAAGCTAAAGAGGCGGTGCAGGTTGCTAGGACTGCGGCGCTACGTGTCTCACAGATGGCGGCTGACGAAACTAATGCCGCTATTGATATTGCGATTAAAAGCGGGCAGTTTGATGAAGCTTCACGCATCACGGAAGAGACTCCTTATCTTAGCGATGCTCAGAAGATGAAGCTTAACTTCACAATTGACCAAGCGAGAACTACTGATGAGGTCCAGCAAATGGCTTTGACCAACCCATATGGATTGCTCGAGGAAATCCAGACGAAAGGGTCTGTTCGAGGTAGAGCGCTTTCCTACGAACAACAGCAATACGGGATCAATCAGGCGCGGTCCTTTATCAATGAAGACCAGAAGAAGAACTACAACTCTCTTGTTGAACAGTTCATGCTGGCTCCAGAAGGATTTTCCATTGAACAGGCAAAGCAGTCATTGGAAGTTAATGGCATTAATACCCAGCAGTTTGCTACGCTTTGGAGGATGTACAAGCAGAATACCGCGAACATCCCTCCGACTTCTGCCGAGTTTGCTAGAGCTAGTAAATATGCGGCGAGCATGATCCCTTCTTACCAGAATGCCACGCCAGAACAAAGGGCCAACTTGGAGAACCAGTTGAGAACCACGTTAAAGCAAGCCAACTTTTCTTCCAACGATCAGACGTCTTTGATTAACCTGATGAAGACGCACACGCCGCCTTCCTATCTGGATGATGCGAAAACGTGGGTTGAGCGGGTATGGGACACAGGCAAATATCCACTTTATACTGGGAAAGATTATGTAGATGAGAACGGTACCCCAATCTACATGACAGAGGCGGAGTTTAATAATAGCTTTGTTGGGAAGAACAAGCAATATTATCTGGATAAGACAGAAAGCCGTGCCTATGAAGACCCGGAAACTTTGGCGAAGAGGTATGTAGTTAGAGAGAAAATTCCTAACCTTCAAAACGATGCAAGCTTTAAGAACTTCATCGGCCAAGTCAGGGCACAGGCGACCCAGCAAGTGTACGATTTCATGGGGCAGAACGGCGGCAAGACCCCGACCGAACAGGAGCGTTACAAGATTCTTGCTGATACCATTTCTCAAGTCTCAAAGGAATCAGGCATTCCCACTAGGGGGTTCACTTCTTACTTCTCGGCGTTTCAACAAGAAGAAGATGTCGTTGGTCCTATGCAAAGCGCTACCAGAGTAATCGCATTAGATCAGAACTTTACCCTTGGAGATAAAACGGAACTTCCTGAGATGCCTAATGGTGGTTTTGTCGTGACTCTTGGGACTCCCAACAGTTCAATTTATGAAGTTTCTTCTTCATCAGGAGAGCCTATTAAAACGCCTCTCTTGTCAAAGGATATGTATAAATCTTCTGGAGGTTCGAGAAAGTTATTGGAAATAGATCAATTCTATTTGCAGAAGCCTTCTGCTGACGCGATGGATAATGAAGCGGAAAGAAGGGCTAGGATTCTCCGGGTAAATAACGGCTTGAGCGACGAGGATGAACAAGCTATATATTCAGCTTTGATCTCTTATTGGAATAGATAAAATGGACGAGCCTATCGAACCCGTATTGCCTGATGACGAAGGAGTGACTCCTCCTCCTTTGGATGAATCAGTTATTCCTTCGCTTGGAATATCTGGCGACCAAGAAGCTATCGCCCGTGAACAGCGCAGGGCGCAGGGAGTGGGATACGCAGAACTTAGCGAAACTGAAAGAGCTAACTACTTAGGGATTCGGGCAAATGCTTTGCGTAGGGAAACTCTCGCAGATTTGGAATCCTATAAAAAGCTTCAACGGGAGTTTAGGCAAAGCAATGTTCTCGATAGCTCGATGATGGATGAAATCCTTCGGCTTAATGATTCCTTGAAGAAGAGAGGGATTGACCCTACATTTGAGCTAAGGAGAGAGAAGGTAGAGAGGACCAACGCTATCTTTTCCGCATTAACTCAAAACATACAACCGGAAAAAGGACTTTACGGTTATATTGATACAGATGAAGTTGTCGATAATAAGTTAGGGAAACTTTTGAATGCTGACCAGATAGCATCTTGGAATAGCGCTGACCAAGCTACAAAAGAGAGAGAGCTTTTTGGAGCTATCAAGGAAGTGAAGTTCCCTAACATGAGTATTTCTGATGAGATGGCCGCCGCTATTCTCATGAGGGAATATAAGACGGACAGCATCAATGGCGTCATTAATAAGTACTCTCAAGATTTAAAGAGGGCAAATGAAGTAAAGGAAGGATATTACAAGGCAGAGGCAGATTTCCTTCCGGCCTTCTTGGAAAATGGAGGAGACTTTGAGAAAGCCATTGACTCTCTCGGTCCTAACTCAGTTTATGGGCGCTCCATTTTCAACAATTCCCCTTATTTGCGGACGCAATATCAAGCGGCATATGAAGCTACTTCATGGATTAAGGACGAGTATATAAAAGAGGGTTCTCTTGATTGGGACAAGATGGCTGACAGGTTGCTAGCTCTTGGGGAGAATACGGGTTCGTTCAAGATTGCTATTCAGATGCTTCCTGAATTCCTGCCCAAAGACGATAGAGCATGGCTGGTCCAAGCATTGAACGACACCTATGAAGATATAGGGTCATTCTTAAGAATGCTTCCTGAGAAAGACGAAGATGAAGAAAAATTTCAACGTCTTGCTCTAGCTATCCAGAAAGAATATCGCTCCATGCGAGACATGCCTGAGAGCAATTGGGGTATGGGGGTCAGGAACTTAGTTGATAATGTTCCTAAAATTGCCGCCGTCAGCTTGTCTTCTTTAGCTACAGGAATTGTAACAAGGAACCCAGTTGCAACTTACAGCGTAGCAACAGCTATGGGGTCATTGGTCTATGGCTCGAGTGCCGGACTCGATGCTTATAAATCAAACTCTAGTAGAGAAGGGGCAATCGCGTATGGATTAACGGTAGGCTCACTAGAAGGCGCTCTTGATTCTCTCACAATGTCTATTGGTGGTCTAGCAGTTAAAGGCGTACGAGCTACTGGACTTGGTTCTACTGCGATAAGAGGAGTTGAAGCTATAGCAGAAAGATCGACATTGGCACGTATAGGTCGTGCTGGGGCGGCAGGTGCTTTAACGGAAACCGTACAAGAAAGCATTGCTGACCCAGTATATGTTGGAGTTGAAAATCTTTACCGGAGCCTAGGTGCAGATTTAACTCAACAGAATACCCTTAGGGGCTGGTGGGAGAATTACAATCCTTTGGACCCTGCATTCTTTATTCCTACTGTTGTTCTTGGCGGCTCTATGGGCGCGCTCGGTGGTGTACAAGCCAATCATTTGGTTAACAAGGTAGGCAGAAGCCCTCAAGCTCTTATAGCCCTAGGCATTGAAAGTGATGTAGCCCACCAGATTGCTACTATGCCTGACGGCAAGGAGCGCTCCAACCTGATTCAGGAGGCGCTCTTTAATGCTACCGATGTAAACCAGTCGCCAGAAACAGTAGGTAGCAGTTCAGCCGCGATGCTGAACTTCGTCGCAAAGAATGCTGACCTTTTCAAGAATGTGGAATTGATGCCCACGTTCAAGGATAACGGGGATGGTACTTGGGACGTCACCACGACGTCTCCTGAAAGCGGCCAGCAATCTACCATGACGCTCACCGACGAAGTAGCTGGGACTTATCTTTCCGAGACGCTGGCGTCCAATCCTTCTTTTGTGCAAGCCCTGAATCTATTTGCTCAGAGACAGCTTGAACCTGCCATTGAGAGTCAAGGCATTGAGATAAGCAAAGACGAGCTTCTTTCCTCAATCCAGAATGCGGAAGGAATCAACCAGTCCACGGCAAGGGCTAGGGCGCTAGCCTACATTCAATCTAACCCTGAACTTCGAGAACAATACAATGCAGGTGAAATTACCGTTGAGGACGTTGCTAATAATTTGGAGGTTGTTTCGGCGTATCGTGCTGGGCAAATAGCGGTCATCGAAGGGAGAGCCAATCCACTAGACATTCTGGAAGAAGTCATCCATGCCAATGCGACGTATGATCTTGCCACGGGGGCAGTCACCCGGGAGTATATTGAGAACGCCATTCGCAAGTATGGAGAGTACACTGGCCGGGATTTTGGAAACTTGTCTGACGATGTTATCTTGCAAGAAGCCTTAGCCACGATGGGGAAAGCGCTTGCCACTAACCCGGAACTGTTCGGTACTCTTCCCGGGGATGTGCAGAGCATCCTTGAATGGCAGAAGGACAACATCGCGGAAGTAGGGAACATCTTTAAGGAAGGCCAGCGCATCAAGCAGGCCATTGAGGATGGAGTTCTTGATGCAGACTTTGTTAAATGGTCCCAGTCTCTAGCTAATGTGGCAGACCAGACGCAGGCCAGAGACATCGCGTCCATGATTAATGAGGCGGCAGGGGCGGCGATCCTTCCTTCCGTTCAGGAGAGAACAAGCGCTTTGCGTGTAGGTCCGGGAATCCAGACCGTTGAAAAGGCAATCGCAGATATCTTTGAGAGCAATTCTTCTCAGGCCATTAACAGTCTCAAGGCAATACGCAAGTCTTTCATGGGCCTTGCCGAGCAAGCAGTAGCTGGGAAGTTCTCTCAGGCGCGCCAGCAGAAGGCATTGTTTAACAGCGTCCTTACTCTTGAGAATGCTATTAGCCGTTATGGTAAATCATTTATACCAAGGTCATTAGCTGAAACACTAGCTAACCCGAAGAGCCAACTACAATTTGAGAATGCCCTTCAAACGGCGTTAGACCGTGGAGTTAAAGCTATCAACAACCAGATACAAACTGCCGAATTCAACCGTACGCAACGTGAGGTTAGGAAGATTGTTGATAGGGTATTGAAAGAATCTTCCAAGGAAGAAGCGGCGGCGCTCCGTGCTGAGGCGGCCCAACAAGTCAAGACTACCGAGGGGCTGGAGCGGCTGGCAAAGAGAGCCTATAAAGATAGGAAGGGCGTAAGCTCCACGCTGGACGCACAGAGCCGTTATAACACGCTTGCCGTTGAGGAGCTGATGAAGATGTCTCCCGAGGAGGTAGAGGCCCAGCAAGACGCATTGCAGGCCCTCCTTGAGAGGACTATTAACAAGACTCAAAACCCGAATGATCCTCAAGTAATAGAAATTCAGCAATCTATTTCCTTGCTTGATACATTCGGTTCTGTTCTCTACAAAGATGGGAACAGCTTCGTCCGTAGCTTGGCAGAGCAGGAGAATGCTTTTGACGCATTGAAGCAACTTCAAGATGAGGGACGCCTCCGCTGGAGGAAGGAGCTGGAGAGACGCGAACAGAAGCTTAACCTGTTTAAGGATGAAGTAGCTAAGGCCGTAGGTACAGAGAAGAAACTGGATGATCTGAGAAATCTTCTCAAGGAAGCTGGAGAATACAATTCGTTAAAGAGTTTCTTTACAGGAATGCTTTCCACCGTTCAGTTATCCGAAATCCTCGGAACACTGCCCGGCTTTAAAAGGAACGGTGACTTCATGCTTAATGAGGTAGTGAGGGCAACCATGCAGAGAGACAATGCCCGGGTGAAGCGTCATGCGATGATCTCTTCATGGCTTAAGGGTGCGGCAAAACTGGCAGGGGTCAAGAACACTGATTCGACAACTCAGATCGCGCGCCATTTCTATCAGATGAATAACGCCCCTGTTAAGTTCAAGGGCGAAGAATACGTTAAGACTCAGCTTATTAAGATTTATCAGACCATGCAAGAGTCTGATGGCGTGAAAGTCTTGCGTAACAACTACAAGCTTGATCTTGGGAACTATGCTCTTCTTGAGGCTCGCATCTCTCAACTGGATGAACAGCTAACGAATCAGGAGATAACGCAAGAGGCACATCAGGCAGAAGTGGCTAAGGCAGAAGAAGCGTTTCAGGATAGGCTCGCCAAAGATCAGGAGGCGCTTATTAATGCGCTTGGTCCGGACGGGTTGTTCTTGGCACGCTCCATTCAGACGGCGTACCGTGAACTAGGCCAGAGGGTGGCCAGTATCGAAGAGTCTTTCTTCGGTCAGGTCTCTACGATGGAAGACTTCTATACTCCACGCACCACGGCCCATGAGGGGCAATTAGGGGACGGGTTCTATGATTCTCAAGGGTACACTCCCGGGCAGATAACTTATTCCGGCAAGCCCGCCTTCATGAAGAAGAGAAGCACCCCGGCTTCTGCGGAAATAACTATGCTGGTAAATCCGGTTCAGGAGTTTGAAAGGTACGCTCAGATAGCGGAAGGCTGGATGTCTTCCCTTGAATTGAATGAGTACTTCAACAAAGTTTGGCTGAATACGAAGACGGCCGCACAAATACAGCTTGTCATCGGCAAGGAGAACTACCAGCAGGCAAGCAAGGGCCTTTATAATTTCCTGAATGAAGGACGCATCCGTGCACAGCAGGGATTATTCGGAGAGCTTTTCGTCAAAGCGATTGGAACTCTTGCCCGCACGAAGATTTTTAACTCTATGGCTTCCATTTGCCGGAGCGGTGCGGCGTTCTTCAATCCGTTGGTAGGATCGGACTTTAGCAGTCTTGAGATTATAAAGAGCATGGGTAGCTGGCTATTCAACCCTCAGCCTATTTCTCTCCAAGAGATGTCCCAGCTGGACGGCGTGAAGGCTCGCGACACATTGTCGTATCAGGATAGGGCGGTAATCAAAGCCGCTATGGACGCCCCAAAGGAGAAGCAGGCTCAGGTCATGTACTGGCAGGAGTGCGGCAACTCGGCATTGATTGACTTTGACCTGTGGTGCGTAAAGCGTGGCAACATGATGGCCGCGCAAATCCTGCATGATAGGGGCTTGAAGAAAGAGCAGATTATAGACCAGTTGAATCTTAACATTCTAAAGTCGGCCCAGCCTGAGAATCAATCTACTCGCGCTATTGGCACACTTGGAGGATCAGCTTACGACTCTTACCAAGTCTTGTTCATGAGCGACATGCTGAACAAGTCAGCTCTTCTTTTCAGCCAGTTCAAGCGTGGCGACATTAGCTCCATGAGGAAGCTTGCCAACTTCATCCGCATGTGGACTATCGTTGGCTTTGCTAATACCATTTCGGGCATGGCGGCTTCCTTCTTCACGAGCTATAACGATGATGAATTCTCGGCAGAAACGATTCTCTTCAACATGTCTCTTGGCCCGCTTGTTGCCACCCCTGTATTCGCAGGTTTGTTCCAAGCGCTGGATTACTATGCGTTCGGAGGCGGCCACGTCTTCTCCCGTCCTAACACGCTAACGGACTTTAGCAGAACCGCCCGAGGTCTTTCCCAAGCTTACGAAGTCATATTGAAGAGTACGGAAGACATGGACGCCGTGACTCTAAACGAATGGATTGAAGTTGGGGCAGGTCTTAGCCGGACGCTGGGAGATACGATTGGCCTTGGAGCTAATATCGCCAATGCGAAAACTGTGGGACGTGTGTTTGAAGTCATCAGCTCCTTGTCCAATGCCACTCTCCAAGCGCACAATGCGGCCAAGACTACGAGGTCTGATCTCAACCCCTTCTACGACACCAGAGAAAAACTATTGCAAAGCGCACGTAGATTGCGTAAAGAGAAGCGTGAGGCCAAGAGTACCTATGGCGAACGTAGCGTAGAATACAGAAGGCTTTCCCGGGAACTTAGGCGAGTTAACAAGAAGCTCAAAGATAACGGCTGGCAGACCAAATAACGTTTAACATTAAACAAAATATGGCAACAAAGAAAACATTAACAACTACGTCGGGGCTTGACCCTAATATTGAATTGGTGGGGGGCAATGGTGGTGTTGAACCACCTGCTACATATGCTGGAGATGAGACTTCTCAAACGTTCCGCACAATGGCTGGCAAATCGTACTGCCTGACTTTAACGACTGGGAGTCTAACTGTTGCAGGACATGACGCCCCGGAATATACGCCAGATGGAATTACATTGCTTAATGCTAGTAAAGCAGGGCAATATATTTTCATAGCGATCTCCTCATATACAACTGTAAATGTAGATTTAAATACACAGTATGTATTAACTCCGTTGGATTTTAAGGTTGCCTCGCTCGGTGCGTCGTCCGGGGGAGGCGGTGATTCTTTTGACCCGTCTGCCTCGCAGACAATTACGGGTGCATGGGTTTTCCAGAGTACGCTCCAGCGGAAGACAGTAGCTAGTCCTGCGCTTACTGATGTAATGAACTCCGAGATGGTCAACACTGCGCTAAACAGCACAGTAAAACTTATCGGCAATCAGAGCATAGCTGGGACTAAGACCTTTACTGGTGGGATTACGATGGGCAATGAAGTGCCCCTAGTGATTGGTTCAGGTGATAACGCATTAAAGCTTCATGGAGAAGGATCTAATGGCGCTTACGTAATTGAGGGAGGCAACTCCACACATTTAGACGTTGCCGTCACTAGCCAATTCCAAAAAGCCGTGGATTGTGCTGGCGGTCTTACGATGCGAAACAACTCCGTATTAAGGTTTGGTAATGACTCGGATTCAATCGGCATCATATCTACCGGAGACGGTAATGCGACTATAGGAGGTGGTACTTATTCGGTCCTTCAACTTAATGCCGCTTCACGATTTAATGCGGCGGTTTCTTTCAACGGCACCGCTAATTTCCTTGCTGGAGCTACCCGCACGACAAAAGCGACTCCAGCAGATACTGACTTGATGAATAAGGCGATGTGCGATGCGGCGTACGCACCTATTTCTCCATTACGATCTACAGATTCTTCTGATTTTCTACAGTATGTAAAGGCTCGTGGATTTTCTAATTCTAGTTCTACTCCAAGCTTTATTGTTAGTGATCTCCCCAAACCTTCAAACATGAAGATCAAGCTTAACCCTAGGAGATCTACTTACAATGAGGAAGCAAAGATACAAATTCCGCAGAACATCGTACAGTACCTACAAATCGTAGTAGATCAAGGCGATGGAACTGTGAAGTATGAAGACCCAACACTTGTCGGGACTAATTTGGAGATAACTCCGAAGAAAGGCATGAGCATTGAAATGACATGTTTATGTAGTGCTGGAACTGCTACGGTTTGTACCTGCGTTGGCTTTAACGATTATGATGTTATGGGAAACGCTTATTTCCTTAGTGCTATCGTTTAACAATAATTATTTATTATGAAAAAGCTAGACCTTTCAAGACTGAATGTATTCCTAGACTTCATCCAGAACACGCACCAATACACGGAGCTTGGCTGGGTGCATGAGGCCACGGACGCCATGTACAAGAAGGTATCGAAGTTATTCGATACGTTCCGCGAATCGTTTGCTGGGCTGACGGAGATGGAAGACGTTATCAAGACGGACATCCCTACACCTGATCCTGTGGCCGATTCCGTGGTGCGAAAGGTCTTGCGGGAGAAGATTGATGATATTTGTGACTATCTCTATGATGTTGCAGATGAAGAATCTTTCCTGATTTCTCAAGTGGATGAGATAAAAACTGTGCTTCTCCAGCAATATTATGTTGCGTTGAAGAAGTAAAAATGGTAAAAGGTTCTCGCCTTCGACGAGGAAGCATAGCGACATATGGGTAATTGTGGAACAGCGCTGGATATTCCGGCGCTGTTCTTCTTTTATCCTTTACAAAGAATATGAGCAGGTATATTAGGTTTTGTATGGAAAGTCTCACATACGAATTTGAGAATCTAGTTGAAGAGGTTGCTACGCAGGTAGGTCTTGATTTGTCTGTTGAGTCTGACAAAGCGAAGGCCGAAGAGCTGGCGAACTGGATGATTGGCGACGGCTTCATGTCTATTACCCTGACGCATGCGGCTGTTAAGGCTTCTGATCGTGGAGTATCAAAGAAGCTGATCTATCTTATAGGTGGAATTATCGTTGCCGTAGCTGGCTATTTCATGGCTAGCGGGTGCGCCAATACTTCCCTTACTCTCTCCGGCGATCAGGGCGGCCAAATAAGCTACAGTGTCGATAAAGACGGCAATCTTATCATTAGTGGGAAGCCTCCCGTGGTGCAAGCCATGAAGAAATAGTTCTCGCCATGTGCAAGATATCAGAAGTTCCTGCCAGATTCCTTGAGCTTGCTAAAGCTTCCCCCATGTATGCTTGCCTGATTTTGTCTATGGCGATTTGTGGGGGTGCCTGCTGGTACATAGGCTATGTAATGAACAACTACAACGACCGCTTATGTAGCCTTATGTCCATGCAGACGCAGGCCCAAGTGGACACGGCCAAGGCTATCCAGCTTCTGTCTGTGCGCATGGAACTTATTGAGAGGAAGATTACCCGATGAAAAAATTACTCTATCCGTCCATAATAATCCCAGCATTAGGAACTATCATAGTGCTATGCTGTGATACTGGTGCGGCGGTAACGGCTTTCATATGTACCCTTTTTTTAAGTTTCGCTATATATTTACAGGAAAGCTAACACCAACTGTTTCCATTTTGGAAACAGTTCAACGGCCGAGTAATCTTAGGAAGTTTTAATGAGTTCTCAGAATATATGAAAGACGACGGCATCCCTTGCTTGCTTATAATAACTACAAACGGGAAAAAGGAGTGCCATTATATTCCTTCTAAGAGACAAAGGTCTGCATTTAAGGCGCAACATTCTGAATGGCATCTTAACTCTACCTATCAAGAAGAAGATATCCTCCCTAAAGATATTATAAAAGACATCATAAAAAGGAATAGTTTATGAAAATAGCGCTTGATATTGGACACGCTCGCGGAACTGGAGCGCGTGGGAATGGATTTGAGGAGCATGCCATAGCCACTTCAATCGTGGACCACCTGTTTACTGAGTTGAAGGACAAAGGCCATGACGTCCATGTTATTGACTTCCCCGACATGAGCAATACGGGAGACCTTAATGCTACTATCCGTGCGGCTAATTCTGGCGGCTATGACTTCGGCATCAGTATCCATTGCGATTCCGCGCAGAAGAGAAGGAGAAAAGTAGATGAAGACAAGCTGATAGAGATTATCACTACTCCTGATCCCGCCCCACACGGTGCCCATGTGTGCTTTTTCCCAAGCTCTTCCCGGGGGCGCAAGCTCGCTCAATGCATTGCGGAATATCTGACTGACATTTTGCCGGGGAGAGCTGATGCTATTCAGGAGCGCTCTAATCTTGCAATCCTGAAAAAGACAAACCCAGTGTGGGTACTTTGCGAGTGCGGGTTCATTACTAATCCCGGAGATGCCGACGTAATGAAACACCACCCTGAGAGCATCGCCAATTCTATCGCTCTAGGAGTGGAAGATTACTGCAAAGGATGAGAGTCATCGCTGGTTGGTGTTATCCAGAGGAAGACGTTAGACTAATCACAATGGTTCATTCTAACGTTCTTATAAAAAACACTTGCGAAACATTCTTAAAGACTCTCAACCCTAGATATTTCAGGGCGAAATATTCCCGGTTGGGGTACGATGAGGAGGAGAATCGGAAGAAGTTCAAGACCTTTGCCGATAGCAATGTTGGAATGGTGGTTAGATTTCGCCTTACTGAAAAGGCTGATAGCGACTACAAGAAGACTATCGCTACCAACGGGAGAAGCCCTTTTGCCGTCAATGTCATGGACAAGATGAAGTATCAGTTCTTCGCAGAAGGCATTACAGATTACTATGTTTACTTTTGTGAGGACTGGCAGGGCCTTGTGAATGTTTATCCTCCCAAGCGGTTAGACTTCATAGATTTTGATCTAGGCCACATGAAGGACGAAGGGCACATGATGAGCATAGGAAATGGGATAGCATTCGGTAGGCTCATTGGAGAGATATTTAATGACTGTGCGCGTTTCTTAGATAAGGGGCACCTCGTCGATTCAAAAACATTTCCGTTGCCCTCTTCTCCCGAATATTAAGCCAGCTGTTACTATAAAAGAACATTCTCTTAGGTTTCCCGTTCTGGTTCGCCTTGTTCATCAGGAAAACTGCCCGGCAATACATTCGATAGTTTTTGCGCGAGGATTTCGCATACCTTATAAATTCTTTTTTGGATGATTTAACTCTTAAGGCAGAGACGGGAACAGTATTCCCGTCTGCCATGAGCCTGCAAATCACGAAGAATTTATCCTTATCTATCATAGGTTTTTGAACGTCAATGCAGATTTCATTTGCTCCTTGGTGTAGCGGTCAGGGTTGATAATGGAATCTCCTACCCGGGCCAGAGCATAGGCATCAGCTTCATCATTGTTTGATGCTTCAAAGCCCCACCTTTTTAGTATCTGTTGCATCATCATATCTTTTTGGGCTTTCCCTTTTCCCGTCACGAACTTCTTAAGCGCGGTAGGCGAGATAGTGATTGCTTGGACACCCATCTTGTGCAGAGCAAGCCTAGCGACTCCTCCCCACTCGATCAGCCCGAAAAGGTTCCTCCCATTCCTGCTAAATGCGTAATCCTCTATGACCACAAGGCAATTTGAACTGAACGGATAGATGATATTTTTCAGGTTGTTTTCCAATTCAGCTAGCCTGAGAAGTCCTTTCTGAGCTGATTTGATATGGGAGGTTGAGGCTCCCTGATCTTCCTGCCAGAACAGACAAACGCCTGTTCTGGTGAGGGAGAGATCAAGGCCTATAATAGTTTTGATCTGCTTGTTAAACATTACTTCATTTCCCATATGGCTTCTTTATGTTGAGCGAAGGAGAACGTTTTCCCGATGAAGATATTATTATGGTCATACACACTCACGTATGAAGTGATCTCGTTTATCTTGATAGTGTACCCTTTATGATTAACAAACGATTCTACTTCTCCTGACTGTAGGAGGCAAATGGCTTCTGCCGTAGAATATTTCTTTGTAGTATCAATGCTTTCCTTTGGTGGAGTTACCTTTCTCATTGGAGGTCTTCCCGGCTTGCGTTTTGGAGTATTCATAATTTTATCCATCTTCCTTTCAGATCGTTTAAGATTTTATCCCTAAGCCTGATTGCTTCTTCTTTGTTATCCGTTTTAAGATTGATTCGTCTGCGTTCTGATAAATCATCAATGGATTCAAACGTTAGAGATATCCAATATATACCTCTATTGTTGTATAAGTGGTGCATCTCATTGGTTGTTTTCCTGAATGTCCTTTTACTCAGTTTCCAAACTCTATCTTTGGTTATACTCATATTCTTTTCTTTATGCTTCTCCTGAGATTTGACCGCCGATAACAAGACAGAGCATTCCTGTTACAAGCAGAGCTATCCTAAATCTTTTTTTGTCTTTGAGAGATTCGTAAAATAACGTTCCAAATATCAGCATTAAATATCCTGCGGCTTTGGCCAATAACAGTATCTCCTCTTCATTCATTGCTTACTATGTTTATTGTTTGATCTTGTTTTGTTGTGGTGATGTATGGTCCGAAAATGTTGTTGAATATCTCCTTGCATTCTTTATGCGATACCTTCGCGGTCATGTTCTTCATTCTGTAAAACTCTTCATACAGTTTTGTAACGCTTATTTTTGTACAGTTATCTATAGTTGCTTCTGGCATGAAGCGTGAAGCTATCATTTTAGCTACAAACGGAGAGATTTGACGCATAGTTTTCCCATCCTTTAGGGCTAACCCCGGTATTTCTTCTCCTGATTGCAACATTTCTTTACACGCTTTGATGATAGATGATGCGGTCTTTATAGCCAAGCATGCGGTGTTGTATAATTCTCTTCTTTGTCGTGGGTCTTTGCTTTTAACAAGATCATAGACGTTTTGCCGCATAATGGAAACCTCTCCCGTTGCTTTTTGGCAAGCGTCGCAGACTACAAAGCCTTGGCAGAAGTTGCAATATCTGTTAGCAACTGGCCCTTGATCCTTGGCAGTGCAGATACTAACAATCTCTTCTTCGGCTTGATCTAGGTGTGCCCGTGAGTAAGTGATGATGCTCGGCTCCCACGTCACCAATGGCTGAATAACGGCGCAGGATATGGTTTCTACGTCCTCGTCATACTCTCGCCTGATAAAGTCCCGGATAGCCACGGCAAGCCCTCTTAACTGCAAATTCTGGTTAGCTGTCTCATATTCATTCGGCCCTGTTTTGTAGTCTAGGATGAGGATATGTCCCTTAAGTTCTTCATCGCGCTTAGCAATTGCCAAGTCTGGTTTCCCCGAATAGATTTTCTTCCCGGCGCTCTCATAGAAAACTCTTTCTTCTTTGAGAAGCTCTTGCGTTCCTTCTTCTCCTGCCCATTCTTCAATCACACGTTGCGCTACGACTTGGCAGGAATTCGCTAGGTCTAGTTCCTGCTTGTTCAAGAGAATAGGTTCTCCAGCTAGATATGCGTGAATCCTAGTTCCTTTTTCAGCTATTTCTGTAACGACCTTCTTTTCTTCTTCCCTATCATATCTCAAGGAATGAGGGCATTTCTGGAGACGTGCGAGAGAAGAACAAGACGGCAACCCTAATCTTTCATCTTTCATGATTATCTTCTTATTGTTTGTAGTTCATCTCATATCCTCGTCGCCGTTTTCCATGTAGTAGCCTACACTCAATTCTTTAGCTATGGCGATTGCTTTTTCTCTAACTTCGGCTATCTGGGATAAATCAGAACAATCTTCGCAAGTAATGACAAATGGTGTTTCGTCATCATGCGTCATGATAAAAAAGTCTATGGACTTTGATCCATCGGGGTTTTCCGTTTCATCTTCAACAACTTCATATGGGTGGATAGCACCTGTAATTCCCATTAAGTTTTGCTCTCTTTTATTATAAATAGCCAATGCTTTTCTTCTGGTTAATTTCATAGTACATTCTCCTTTCCGTCCGCCACATTTTTGGATTTACTCATAATTGCTAATTAAAAATTCATCAACTTGCCCTCTTTTAGAAGAATCTGAATTTATAGCACGACTTGCCTGTACTACATGAATATTGTATTCCGCATAAATTTCTTTTATGAAATTAGATGCAGAATTTGATAGGAGAAATTTTATGCCATTGCTATTTAATCTATTACAAACATCTCTTAGCCTAAGCTGATCCCTCTCACTCCATCCACCCTGCACGTATCCTGTAAAATTAGAACTCTCTGAAATAGGATGATACGGAGGATCTAAATACACAAATGAGTTTGTTGGTATATCTCTCAAAATTACCTCATAATCACCATTTGATATTTGAATCCGACCAGAATTTAAATATTTACTTACCTCCTTAATCACAGGCTCATTGACAATATTTGGATTTTTATATTTTCCAAATGGAGAATTAAATTCCCCGGCATTATTAACCCGATATAATCCATTATAGCAAGTTTTATTGAGATATATAATTCGTGATGCTCGCTCGATAGTGGTAAGATTTTTAAAAAGAGGTTGCCTATCCATAGAGCGAATTTCATAAAAATACTCTGACGTATTTTTATGTTTCTTTAAATCCTCAATAAGTTCATTGTGGTTGTCCCTTATAACCGTATAAACATTGATCAACTCTTCGTTATAATCATTTATAACTGCTTGTTTTGGCTGGAGTTCAAAAAATAAAGCTCCGCCTCCGATGAATGGCTCATAGTAGGGACGATTCGCTACCCCTTTGGGTAACATCTTTCTAATTTCTGGAATAAGTTGTCTTTTTCCTCCAACCCATTTCAAAAAAGGAACTACAAGTTTATTCTTAGCCATTTTATATAAAGTCTATCGGAACTATTTACTTTAGTCTTGTATCAGTCGTTTTGGCTGCCTCTCCCGCCAATTTATTACCGAATATCAGCGTTAGCAGCAATGCAATATTCCAACAAGATTATTCTACATAATTCCGTTATTTTTTATCCATCTTGTGATTTAGAGCGGCAGAAGTCGCCATACTCAATCCTTTTAATTTCCCTGCCTGATACAGAAAGTAGCCAATGCAACAAACGTTGGCCAAGAGGATTACAAGTTGAAGAATATTATACATCACTGTTGTTCTCCTTCCTGCACCCGCATGATAGGTGGGAACTTGGAGACAAGCTTTTCCCAGTCCTTCCATGCGCGAAGTTCATCTTCTTCGGGGTCATCCTTGGGATCCAGCCAGTACTCATTGACTTCTGTCCCCAATCCGCATTCGCACAGTATTTGACACACTTCTATTTCATCTATTTGTTTTGTAGTAAGCTGGGGCACTCCTCCGCACAACGGGCATTTAATATTTTTCATCTTCTTCCAGTTCTTCAATTAAATCATTAATACTGTCTTCAAGAGAATCTGCATCATCTTTTATAGATGAGACATCATAAAGAATTTCCTTAAGTCCTGATATGATCTCCTTAAGAGATTTTTTGTCTGGACTCTTTTCGTTGTCCTCATTAAGGCATTCGTCGCATGAATGAGTATCTACATAGATTATGCCGTCTTTCTCGTAAGCTCTAAGCGCGTGTATTGCGTGCCCCGGTTTATCGCAAAATATATTATTTATATAGTTCATTTTATTTCTTATTGTTTAGTTCCGTGCAAAGCTCATTCGCCTTACTTAGTGCTTCTTCCTTACTGTAAGGCGATCCTGGATAAACACCTGTTTTCCAATATATTTCATAAACAACGGACTTATTTTCCCGTATTTGAAAACATATTCCTTCATCAAAGACATTATAAGTATATTTTTTTCTTATTTCTTCAACTGGTTCGACAAGTTCTATACAAGCACAAGACAACAAAATTTTATTTCCTTTGAGAATACCTTCAGGAATAACAACATCTCCACTGTAATCTTCATCTTCTTGGAGAACTACTTCTACTCCTAATTTATACTCATCATTTATTTCCCGCTTATTTCCACAACCGAATAGTCGCCCTCGGTATCCTGTGATTCTAACTAGGTCTCCTTTTTTATATTTTCTGTTAGGGTCGTATTTCATTGTATCTATCCTATCTATTTCTTATTTCTTGGATGATTACTACAATAGCAATTAAGAGTAATGTTAGTGTGACTTTAAAAACCAATACTATGAAAGGGATTAAGACATGATTCCATTGCCAATCAATTACACCAAACCATTTTAATATAACTAATAGAATCCCAGAGGTTATTAATAATCCATTCATTGTTTTTTATCTCCTGTCTATTTTTAGTCAAAGGGAGTCCCCTCTTTCTCGTTGAATAGATCATTAGGATTTTCTACTACATCAGTATCGATGATTGAGGATTCTTCTTCCTTCTTCTTGAAAACAGGTTCGGAAGATTTTTTATTATCCTTCTGTTCTTCTTTCTTCTCCCCGAATTGGTCATCCACAGAACAAACACCCGTTCTCAGGGCATTGAATAAATTCCTCAAGAAGATTACATTAGTCTTAGTCCATTTGTCAGAAGCAACTCCTACCTTCTTTTCCAGCATCTCGATTGTCACGCCCATTTGCTCGAACTTCTCTTTAAGAGAGGCCATGCGTTCTTCCATGCTATTATGGTCTTTCTCCAAAGTCTTCTTGCATTGCTCAGCCGCCAGCTCCTTCACAAACTCAGGTATTACCCCAAAGATGCACGCCCTCATTCTCCGCGAGGCCATGTTCGCACAAAGCTCATAAATATCCCGGTCCGACTTGAGAACATAGCCGCCTTCTTTATCCTTTTTGGTTTCTCTCCAATGTGGGACGATAAAAGAAGCCTTTCTAATTATATTGTTTTCTTTATCAAAACAATAAGCTTCACAGCAAGAGCATGTAATACCTTTATCGTTAACAGTTTCCCCTGTCTTTCTCCATCCTGCCTCGATGTTCCCATAAGCCGCCATGCAGGCATTTGCAAGATGAATTGTTTCTCCCGTGATTTTGGACGGTCCGCGATCATAAGAGAAGAACGCCTTTTCAGCCAAACTCTCATAAGAACACATCGTCCTAATCTTAGTTTCCACTTCTACTATGTTTCGCGGCATTTGTTTCGCAATGAAGATCGAACTCAATGTCTGCATCGCGTCCTTGTCTGACATTGCAATCGCCAGAGCTGACCCGGGATTCACCACGGCGGCCAGTGACAACGCATCATCGTCTTTTTTGTCTGTAGTCATATCAAATTTGTGTTGGTTCATTCACCTAAGTGATGCGATTATTATGCCATTTTTCATGCCGCAGTCAATAGATTTTTGTTTTTTTTCACATGGCCTCTATGCTATAGTGCGCCCATGCCACAGAAGAAAGTTACAAAACTATATACAGATGAAGAGATTGAGAAGTTCCAGCTGATCGCGCGGGAAGAACCAGAAAAAATTGAAATCTTTCTGCACTTGGTAGGTATCATCCCGACTAAAAGTGTGATGCACAAGGCTAAATATCGTGCTGGCATCCTCTCAGTAAGCAAGATGAATGAACTTCGCAAGGTCGCCCCCTTCTTGTTCGGAGAAGATAAATCTCCGTCAGAATCAATTCTAAATGCCTACTTCTACCAGATGTTCGCCCTCGCCTCGAAAGAAGGAAAGACTATATTATGTGAAAATAACGGGCATGAGACCGCTTATTATATTGATAATGAAAAGGTAACATTATAATCCCATGTCCGAACCAAAGAAAGCTTCCGACATCCTCGAAGAACTAGGGTTTGATTTTAATAACATACCCCTAGGAATTCCCGTTGTAGATCACCTTAGCCCGGAATACATCGAGCAAGAAAGGAAATTCCAGCAGGAGAAGGAACGAGAAATCTTTTTAGCTGATCTCCAGCTTGCCAAGATTCCTCTCAAGCATTTCAACCTGCTCAAAGAAATGACCGTCAAAAACAAGCCCGATCTCTATTCACGCATTAGGAAAGAGATGAAAGAAGAGTCCCTTCTCATTTGCGGGCCTAACAAGCCCAAGACTCTATCAGCATGCGCATGGCTTGCACACAGATACAAGAAAGGGGATTCCATTTTCTATATTAAAGCCTTTGACCTGTTGAAAGAAGCAACTGACTTTCACAGCCGGAATAAATCACCAATTCTGAGAAGAGCATTCAAAGCAAAAGCCCTTGTAATTGATAACCTACAAAACGTTAATTTGCACGATATCAACATTTCAAATCTTTCACATCTATTATCAGAAAGAAATGACAACGGGCAAAGAACCATAGCAATTTCAACCACATTCCCCGAAACATCACTCCTAATAAAATCCATTGCAGAATCAATGGACCGCTTAATTACCGCATAATAAATCCCCCCGGCAGAAAAACCACAAACTGCCGGGGGGATTTTTTTTGCCTATATGCTATCCGCCAGAAATTATTTCTCGAAGTCCTTCATCACTTCGCGCTGGGCCTTTTCCATTTGACGCGCGAACAGTCCCTTTTCTCCGGTCTTTATATAAGCCCTCAAAGACAGATAGGGCACCACAACTCCTATCTCCTTATCGAAAAGCTCATTAGTCTCTATCTCCGACAATCTCACCAATCCTGTCCTCTCATCAATGTCCTTCCTAGCCCGCCGAAAATAGTTGGCCGCTCCCGGAGCATCCACTGCTCTCACACTCACCAGACGAACCCCAGCTACGCAAGAATCATTCAGCTCTCCGTTAACATCGTCTCTAAGGCCTCTCATCACCTCCAGAAGCGTTTCCAAGTCTTCCTTGGTACCAAAGTCCTCCAAAGCGTCGCTAGGGCCTTCTGGAGCCTTCTCACGGCTTTCTTCGGACTTGCTCAAATCAACTACATTACTATCCTTGAAAGTGTATGTAAAAGAATCAATGGCAAACTCCATTCCTCTCAGGGCGTCGCAATTATAGGAGATAGTGATTGTAAGATCGCTGTCCATTCCTGACCTCTCAATATATTCCTCAGCTCCCTCAAGCGAACCTGAATATGTAAAATAATAAATCCCACGACTCCTGCCAATAGGGTTAATAATGTCGTGCATATAAACATACGAACCAACATCAAACTCTTTTTCAAGGTCCAACAACGACAATTCATCAGCAGAATAGTTCTTAGAAAACTTAATATCTCTAAACGCCCGACCATATTCCTCGCTAATGTGGAACTCTAGGCCAAGACCTCTTTTCTTAGCATCGATAGCATGTTCTTTTACCCGGTTAATCATATCCTCTAATGCACGAACATCAGGACAACTAGCAAGCGCCTCTTCTTTATAAAAGTCTTCCAACTTATCTTCATATTTTATAAGGACAAAAACCCTATAAGTTACTTTATTATTATTATTTCTTCTTTGCATCGTTCTTTTTTTATCCATTGTTATTGTTTCCTTTCTTTCTTTTCTTTTTTCTAATTACAAGCATCTTTAAAACAATGCTCTTCATCAAAAAAACCCTTCGTTTTCTTCAACTATAACGTTTTTCCCTAAGCCGTCAACTCCAAAATCA